>Ga0209934_1000870_pt1 | contig 22692 bp, 21 predicted proteins | sample ThiBiot_750_plan_2_FD_183950 | JGI IMG/M metagenome (GOLD analysis project Ga0209934, IMG submission 183950) | Wastewater bioreactor microbial communities from Cape Town, South Africa - Thiocy_expt_750_plan (SPAdes) | ecosystem: Engineered > Bioreactor > Thiocyanate-remediating >...
CCGTGGAAGGAAACGTGAACCGACTGAAAATGATTAAGAGGCAGATGTATGGTAGAGCGGGGTTTGACTTATTGAGGAAACGTGTAGTATACGCTCCGTCTTGACCACCAAAAGTGGGGAAGAACCAATATGCTCCGGAATATAAGTTGTTAAACAGAAAGATATTACTTGGAGAGGTAAAAATGCCTCCAAATATCATACTGATTGAACAACAAAGGGGTCATTATCTGACGGAATGCCATGCGATAGCAGCGCTTAAACAAACATGATATCCTAAATTATGTCCGGAATCAGGGGGGCAGCATGCTCCGGTATATGCATTCAAAATGTGCTTTAGCCTTTGGCCCACGTATTTCAGCATATTTTCCAATATTCGGAATTTGGAGAATATCCTTCTGCATCTTGAAATTATATATAATAATTGCAACCTCCTTAAACATTAGCCAAAATACGTTCCAAAGTTGAGTGTCCGTCAAGTCTATCAATAGCGCAATCAGATGTTCCTTTTCCAACGTAAAGGACTTCATGGTTTGAGATTACATCTGGAATTCCCTGCAATAAATGAACAAAATTTGATATTAGGGTTGTTGAAACAAGATTTCCATTTTCATCATAGTTTAAAATAGAGTTATAGGGATAAGCTGAAACTTTTACCCGGCCTCCAAAATCTGCTATTAATCCCGGGGGTTTCAGCACCATCATTTCGAAATTTCAAGTCAAATTTAAATTGATCACCATCTTTCTTAAATGTTTCTGGTACAATCGAGATTATAGGCCTACTGCAAATTAAATAGATCATACAATTCCTCAATCTTTCGGTTATTTCTGTAAAAAATCCATCCAGTTCATTTCTATCAGCAAAGCGATAAAGAAATCTATCATGAGAACGAAATCGAAGTAGAACCGAAGAAAAATATTTAGTAGGTTTCATAGGAGCTAAAATACTCAATCTATATCAGAAATATTAAAACTGTCCAATACTTTGCAATTTCAATCGCATTGTTTCTTAAAAATAATATATAATTTATTTTAGCATTTTTATCCTATGGAAGCACTGATTTTTTTTCTCAAACATTACCGAATAGACGAAGAATAGCTTCATATTAAGGCCTGAGTGTAAATTTGGAAATATTTGATAAAATCAAGATAGCTAATCTTAAGGATTTATTATTTCATTATCATTAAGTTTGGGATAATTGAATGAAGCGTCTAATGAAATTAATTATCTATTTAGTGCCGCCAACCAAAAGCCTATACTAGGCTCAGTCATAAGTTAGGTAATTTGAGCAATGTCTTAGACACCACGTCCGAAACACATACTACTGAAAATAAAACACTTATATTGACATCTAAATTTCGCAAAGGGGGACAAATATACCATTGTCGACTTCCCTTGTAAAGGAGACAGCACCCATCAAAAGAAAGCAATCGTATTAGCACGGCGGAAATCCCAATCACATTTAAGTGAGTATTTCAGATTTCTCCCTGCCAGAGAAGAATATTATTTAACAAGACAAACTTACAGATTATAGATTTTAACTTTCGGGACCAAACACTGTCTGCATTTTACGATCAAAATCCCAACCAATCCCGCCAGTTTTGTAATGGTCTTCCTTGTAGTAAATTTCTTCATAAGGCATTCCGTCCAAACCGTCAAACTGGCAAAAAAGATGCGGACATGAGGTATATTCATCACCGTCCTTAATGAAATTAACGATTCTATGATAAGGAATGCGGCCGATCATTTTTGCAGGTATAACCTTATATTTAGCCTGCTTGAGCCGCGGATCAGAAAAAGTATGTACTGGCTCCCAGTAACCATCATCATCCATGATAACAAACGAACCTATACCTGCATTTAGTAGAAATTCGACACCATTAAAATATATATCATGAAAAAACGTTCGGTAAGATGTATTAAACGTTCCCGATGGACTGGAGACTCCTGTACCGTAAGTAATATCATCCACTGCCCTAATATAAACTTCCTCACAAATAAATTTCGAACTAGGTTTATTTATCAAGGAATTTCCATTAGCTGGGGCTTTAATAAATTTATGATCTATAATCGCTTTCAGCAGCCGTTCCTTCATCTTCAAGCCCCGATTTAGCCGTTGAACATTTTTCTTTATTTCTTTTTCTTTGTCAATACCAAATGCCACTTTAAGTATTTTTGGATACTCATAAAGATAAGTTTCCAAATTTGTAGCGGTCCAAATTTCGGGAATGGCAATTCCCCTAGATTTACAATGTACCTCCAGAATTTCTCGATTTCTTTTCGACACATCGCAAGATACAATTATCAAAAGCTTATCGTGTGATACTCCACTTGCTTCAATAAGATCAACAATTACTTTTAATTCATTTCCAGAAATACTTTTTTGTCTTTTGCATTGGATTATCCAAACATCAGATTTACCAGAAGGTAGCGTAATATTTCCTTTAATATCTATTCCTGAATCATTTCCAGTGCGACCAGTATGTTCCAGTTTTATTCCCTTACATTTAGCATTTACCAACATAAAGCAGATATCCTCAAATCTTAAAGGATCAAGGTCTGAAAAATGTAGCCTATTCGTCGTTTTTGTAGGTTGCATGAACAATATTAATCGTTAATAAGTTGATCGAACAGTTCCGAAGGTCTCTAACTCAATATATTTTGCGTTGAACAGCGACGCCGGTATTTTTCTTCTAAGTAAGTTATGAAAGTTTTCATCATGAGTGGACAGAATAATCTGCTTGTTGAATTTGACAACAATACTTCTGAATAAATCTATTGTTGACAAAATATTAATGCTATCCATTGATTGAATTGGATCGTCAATAAAAATACAATTTACAGGATTTCCATCATTATCCTCAGCATTTAATGCTTTCGCTAAAAAAATACTGAGACTTAGAATATTCATTTGTGCCGTACTGAAGTACAAATTTGGCACCAGCGGGTTATCTCCATTTTCTCCAGTTACAAAAACATTTAACTTAGGCTTGTCATTACTAAAATCACATTTAAATTTGATTTTCTTATATTCAGGGTGTGGATCAACTTTTCGGTAGAGCACATTTATCAGATCCTCATAAAAGAAAGATTCTACCTGTTCATGTATAAATTTGGATATTCGATCTCTTTCTACACATAAATTTTTCCCGATTTTATCCCGTAGTAACTTAATACGTTTTTCTAACCCATCTGCTGTTTTGACAAATTTTTGATGATTTAAATAAGGCATTACGTTTTCCTGAAGCCTTTTCAGAAGCAGTAAATTTTGCGTAGTAACTTTATTCATCTCTATGCGTTTTTTAAGATCTGCCATTTCATCTTTTAGGAGGAATTCTAGGTGTTCTAAAGAGATCGATCTTTCAAATTTTAGCGCAAGAGATTCTGCAGACTGTTCAAATTTGTTGATAACCCTTAACAAATCACTATTTAATCTTTCACGCTTTACGATATCTGCATTTACTTCATCTATTAATATGGAAAGATTCTGGCCATTTGATGTCTCCAAAGATTTCGTGAGATGACTTTTCCTAGAATCTGCCTTTTTCTGATCTTCTTGTATTTTTGCTATAAGTTCATCCAATAATTCTAGCGAAATAGCTTTTCCGGGAAATTGTTTACGAAAAAATAATACAACAGACGAGTATTCTAAATCCTCCCGTAATTGCCTCAATGTCTCTTCTCTTTCGGCAACACTATTTTTAAGATCGTTGATAGATTTCTCTACTATCGCGATTTCTTCCCTAATGTTTTTGGTTGTAGTTTGTAATTCTAATAGCTCAGATGTTAGCAAATCTATCGTGGTCTGTTTATTCGAATTGAAATGGTCTGGTGTCAAACCTTGTAGTTTAGCTGACCATTTGACCAATGCTTCGGTATTATCTTCAATTTTTTTCTGTAAATTTTTGCTTTGATTATCTAGTCCTTCAATAAGTTCGTCTCGCACTTTAATCTCATAATTTGCGTTATTAATCAAACCATCAATACGATCTGCCAAAAGTTTTAGTTCGGAAACTATACGATTGCTAATTTCATCCAAAAGTTCTCCCTTATTCGATCTTTCTTCAATTAAGGCTTGCATCACTTGACTGAGTGCAGTGTTGTTATTAATGGCAAAGGTCAAATCTTCAAATGACTCAAATTCACTATCGCATAGTGGACAGTGATTACTTTTGGCATTATTAACTATTTCTGCTCCTCTTAAAATAAACTGCTGGATATCCTCACTTAACAATTCCTGCTGGGTGATTGCCCGTTGAATTCCATCTATTTCGAACAAAATTTTCTCCCTTCTTTGTATGAGTTTTTCCGCACTGGCGATCTGCTTTGCAAATTCTGTGCGGAGATCTTGTGGAATTAATGAAAATTTATGCTCAATGAAACAACTTTGGGCTCGTTTAAGTTCAGCTAAGCCATTCGACAAAGCACTCTTCTCAGCTTTTCTCCCATTCAGAGCTTTAGTAATTTCCTCCAACTCTTTGTTAAATTGAGACTGCTTTGAAATCAATTCTAATCTTGTATATTCTTCTAATTCAGGATTTACGAATTGTTGACGCATTTCCTCAATTTCTGCAAGTATTATTTTAATTCGTTCATCCCCCCGTTTTATCTGTAGATCTGATATTAATAATTTATTTTGTTCACTTACAAGCTTTTCACCTTCCGCCTTTGATAAAGCCAAAACTTCAGCTTGTTGAAAAATCTGGGTAACGTATTTACCAAAAGCCGATTTGATTTGATTTGCTTCTAATGTCAGCTTCGACAACGATTCAAGATTCCTATTTATCTTGTCCAACTCGCTTCTATCAGTTTTCGTCGCTAACAGTTGCTTCAAAGTATTTTGAAACTCATTTAACTGTTTAATTCCTTCCGCTATTTTTTTAGCAGCATCTATATATTCGGCGATACCAGCTTCTTCTGTTGAACCAATTAACAAACTCTCGATTTTCTTTTCATTTTCAATGACTTTTTCGAGTGAAAAGTTCAGTTTTAACATTCGAGTATCAATTAAATCTGATAATTCTAGAAAGTCTTTATCAGTGAAATCAGTGTCTATTCTTCTAAACCCCAAATTATCCTGATTCAACAAATCTATATGGGAATTGATCTTCTTTAAAATGTCCTTGTCACCTTCAAAATTCAACTTCAATTGACATTTTTGAAGTTCAGTTTTTAAACTGGTGATGTTAACATCGTTAGCTTTGATCAAACCGACAACGTTTTTATAGTACTCATCCAGATTTTTATCCCCGAAATAGGTTATAAATTTCTCATATCGTATATTTGAATCATCCTCTTTAAGAAAAGCATCTATCCATTCCTGGGAAAGTAAAACGTCTTGAAAATATTCTGTACCTTTCTTTGTCTCCGACAGTTTAAACTTGAAATCCGGTTGACCTGATCGAACATCAGGAATAGTATTTACAATGGTTTTATCGGAAACAGTTGTAGAAAGTCTTACGAATCCTTCCAAATCTGGATCGGAAAATTTATTACGAATAATATGCTGCTTTTCTTTAGTTCCGAAATCTGCTTTATAAGTTCTTTCGGCTTTTGCAGCATCAGCATTCTTACCATGCTTCCTGAGAAATCTATTAATGTTATTGGTAAATCCCCATTCTACTGCATCATAGAAAGAGGTCTTACCAAAACCATTTGGTGCATAAATAGAAATAAAGTCGGCTATTTCGCCAGTTTCTTGATCAGAAAAGTCGAAAGTCCCATTTTCAACCTTATCATAAGCCCTAAAAGCCTGTATTTCAACTTTTTTAAACTTCATTATTATACTTCTCTTCTAGTTCAGTTAGTATTTTTTGAATATCAGTTTCGGCATTTTTCTTGGTAGTGGTCAATTTGTGTGTACTGATCAGCTTTGTTAATTGTTCATCTTTTTTAAAAGTTATCGATTTATTTTGAACAGTCGCTGTTATATTCAGATCAGTATTTGTTATATGATGGCTAATTATTTTTTCCACTGCCTCGTCATTTACCTCTTCTTTATAATTCCCTAATACAATTTTCCTGCATGCAAACCTATCATTTTCAATCTTATATTGCAGTTCTTTTTCAACTGATTCACGGCAGACGTAGAAAATATACATATTCCACCGTTCAAATTCGGCAGAAGAGGGCAAGTCAGCCTGAAAATACGCAGCAATGGAGCTGTAAAGATCTTTCCATTGTTCTTTCAGAAGATTTTCCGTTGGAAACAACAGTGTAAATACGTTAATAGTACCCAAAAAGGATACCTGATAAAGGCCGACCTTTACACCTGGGTATATTTTTTCTATGGATTTCACGTTCTCAGTGTCTGAGCAATTCTTCATATTCTGCTTTTAATTTTGCTATTAATTCCTGTTCCGACAAACTATTATAATCACGATAATCTTCTTCCTTTTCAATGATACATTTCTTTTGAAAAGCATATAGATGTATTAATTTATAACTTTTAAAAGGATGTTCGACCCCTTCATCAATAAGCATCTCCACTGCTTGAACATTATTAGCACGAATAATGTCATCTATTGCGTTAGATGGGATGATATATTTATCCGGCTTGGATTTTGTACTAACGATTATGCATCCGTTTTGTGACAAGCCACGAAAATCCGATTGTGTAATTTCTTTAAACTGTGCAGACCAGTCCTTCGTTGTGTTAGAAAAAAGTATCCTAAAGGAATTAAAGTTCTCTTCTAAGGTGCCTTCGGTAATATCGTTATCCTTCACTAAATTTAAGATGATCAGGTACTCGAGCCAAGTTATCCAAAGTTCTTTTGATAACAAATCATTTTTACTTGGCTTATTCCCGATTAGCAATTTTTCATTGAAAAAATTCTTTACGAATAGTGGTGTAAGATTATTGTTGACAATTTTGTCTGTGATATTCCTCAAAAAATCCCTGGTGTAGGCGACGTTTCCTGGTACTAGGCAATTTTCAATCTTCATCACCTGATTTTTTAATAACGAGAAGGAGGTAAGATAATAAGGCAGCAGCTCTATTAGATCATCATTAACAGCGACTATCTCGTCAAAGAAAGCCATCGGCATAAAATCGATTCTTCCCAAGGTTTCCTGCCCATCTGGAACAGACATTTTTTTTTGTATTCCAGCAAGATAATAGTGTCCATTATCTATATTTATTATGCCACCACCAGACTGCCCAACGATTTCTTTATGCGTGGCCACACGTTCTAACTCACCTTCAATGTAGTTTAAGGGCTTCTTTATCTTAAGAGTAAGATTATTGTCACGATAAGAGAAATCCTCTCTACTTCTTGAATTAGGGTGACCTGCCAAAACAAAGGTTCCCAATGCAGCAAAAGGCTTATCCAATCGCAACAATTCAGTAATACTATCATCAACCTTCTGAATTTTTATGATGGCTGCGTCAATATTCTTAAAATCGTTATGATAGTATGGTTCCCCTATCATCTCGAGTTCTTCGTTCACCAAATCACCTTCTTCATTAACAGTTTGCCTAACTATCGATAAGGGTAGTGGAGAATCTTTAATAACGTGCCTGGCGGTTAATACATAAGAATATTGATCAGACATTGGTTGAAATAAACAACCACTACCAGATCCCACCTTGACAGTAAAAATGGGTAACTTATTCATGTATTATAAATTCGTGATCAATAGGCAATATTTCAAGGTTTGGAAATGATACGTAATCTGCTTTAGAAAATATCTCTTCAGCTAAGTGGTCATAATTAAAGTAGAGACTCAGAGTTTTTTTCTCATTAAGCAATCTTGCAAGACATTGTTTATGGGGAAGGGCGCTTCCCGAACCATCACTACTAATCACATAAACAGGTGACTCAATAAGACGTAAAAGTTCCACATTAGTATTAAACTTACTACCATGATGAGCCATTTTCACAAACTCACATTCCAATTTATTTTTTTCCGTAAAGCCAAAATAATTTAGGCCGGCAATGATCTTCTCAGGATGAGCATCTGCGAGAAATAACATATTTTTACCCTTAAAAGTTAATACAAAAGCAATTGAACTGCCATTATGAGGCGATCTATCCTTGACGAAAAGATCATTTTCAATGTGAGAGAGTAAGCTTTGTTTGTAGTCTGTTGGTCTTGAAGTCACACTTTCAGGCATTTTTTTTTCCCATTTAGTTAGCAAAGCTTCAAGTCCGCTCTCATCAGGCGATAATATTTTTAATTCAACCCCATAAAACTTAATCACTTGTTCAGCCTTAATAATCTTCCTAGTCCAAACTCCGGCATCACCGATTGTTTTTTCAAAAGTTACACCTTCGACAATCCCTGTATCAGTCACGTAAGAGGGCGTTAAAATGATATGATTTTCTAATATATCCGGCTTTCTAAAATATTCAAAAATCAACTGCCCTGAATTAAATAATACAGTTCCTATAAGATCAGTCGCTTGGGGATCATTTTCGAACCAAGTAGTAAGACCCTCAATGTGATCATTATCAACATGGGTTAAAATTAGCAAATCTATTCTTTGGTCTTTATCTCTTATCAGCTCAACAGTATCACCAAAAGCTCCCATTATAATCTTACCTTTCTTATCCTTTTCGCAGTAAGTTTCCGCAGTTCCCCCGTCTATTATAATGTTTCTAATCTGGTCGTTTTCATCGGAAAAGGAAATCCAAATACAGTCGCCATTGACGGCTGGTAAAAATTTAGTTTGCATTAATAAAGTTTATGTTTACTAAGATAACAATGATTTTTTTAATAAGTGTAAACGTGCGCTGTACAATATTCTTGTGGTCAACATGCCCTATTTAACACATCAAGTTTCTATTTGTGTCTCCCTAAGTTCATTTCTTAAATGTGCTATTTTCGATTTACCCTCAATCAAGATTATTTCTCAAACCACGGAAAACTATTCACCTGTTTTACAACACGTTGATAAAGCCACCTTACATCGAATTAGTACCCAATTCTCTAGAGGCGAACTAGGATCACTATTATACACGGCAGACAAAACATCTAGCTTGACTGAATGATGATTTTATCCAAGTAACATCATGATGCACAAAATTGCAAAGAGCTGAACTAAATTTGTAATATACAAAAATAATTATCTAATTGATTTAATAAAACAACATTTCATTTTTCGGTCAAAAAGAATAAATGATGATTCAGAATAGTATTCTAAAGCAGCAGAAATTTGAAAATACATTTTTCAATCTTTAAACTTACTAATCTTAGATATAAATTCTATTGACATATAAATTTTCAAAAACCAAAAATTTATGAGTAGTGATAGAGATTACTTTAAAATATCTTACAACGAGTATATAGCATTGATTAATACAGATTACGAAAAAGATTCAAGCTTTGACCTCTGTTCCATTTCAATCGTTGAAGTGATCAAAACTTTTCACCATAATCGATCGGACTTAAATCACTACCGTATAAGCATCTATCATAGATCAAACTCTTTTTCGCCTCGTTTTGAGCAAAATTTGAAGAATTTTTTGGAAGCATAGAGCTAATTTTATTTCAATAAGTTTATTCCCTTAAAATCCCAATATTCATCCTGAAGGATATCTCTTTTACTTTTAATTTCTTCGACTAACTGGAGTACCTCTTCTGTAAAAACAGATTCGCCAAGATTCATTTCCACCTCTGTTTGAATCTTCCAGAGAGAATACGAAATCGTTTCAAGCTGATTTTTAAAAAACTCAATCCGCTCTTGACTAAGGTCATTATTTTCTCCCTCAATCCACTCCTCCAAAGAATATTTTTCCAAATCAAGAACATAGCTTTTTCCGGATTCAAATTGAAAGCCTAAATTTTGAGCAACTTTTAAAGACGCCTCGTAATTTAAATCGATCAATTGTGAACTATCGATGCTTATCGATTGTTTCTCTCTAGTCTGAGACAGGTATGGCAATATGATTTCCCTCATTGACTTTGTCAAAAGGCCTCTCTTTCTAAAATTAGGTGAGATGTACCAATGGAGATCATAAATCATATCATAAACTATCCCAACGTATAAACCGTCATCATTTTTGATAAAAAAACAAGGAAGTGGATCGAACTGAACTCCATTTTTGGTTTTTTCTAACCACACTTTTGCAATGTCAACATTCTTCTTCAATTCTCTTCTATGAATAGATGCTGATTCCCCTGTATTTGCATCATCCAGAATTTCTTGTAAATTTTCCTCTGTCATTGAGCACTATTTATAGGTTTAGTAGATACTTCAAAACTTTTAAATCGATCGAGACATCAAAGAATTTTTTCTTTTCGATCATTATCAAGTAGGCAATCATAACCTACAATTATAAATTTTAATATACCCTCGTTACCTAATATCAGTTCATTCTGTTTAATACTTGAGACCACAGCACCTCATTGTATACAAAACTCAAACGCCTTCTAAACCTTCTGTAATATATCTATTGTTTCGATAATTTTATCCGTTAAAGAATTTATAGAAAGATTTTCTTCTCCCAAATCCCTAATCTTAGAATATAATTCATTGTTGTCAGGATAGTAAGATGGAAGATCATTAACGACTGTCTCCCATAATTCCTTAGCTACTGACCCCGTGACACCAACAGGGATTGGAATGATATTGTTTTTTAAACAAATATCGAACTCTTCCAGCATTCCATCAGCTTTAACGATATCATTTCCTTCCTTTTTGTTTCCAAAAATAAAAATAGCGATTCCAGCCATTGAAATCATTTCATTTCGATTAATGGTACGCATTTCTTCTAAACTTAAACTTCCAGTTTGAACTTGAGGAAAAGGTCTCAAAATTAATAGATCATCCAAACTTCTAAAATTTGAATTTAACTTATAATCCAACGCACCATTAATTACAATACTCCCAATACCAATACCAAAACCTGATACTATTTTATATTTTTTGCTCGCTAATTTATAGCTCAAAGAGTGCACAAAATTTTTAGCATTTTCCTCACTAAACGGTGTATAATCATCTGAAGCTCCGGAAATGAAAATATTCTTTCTTTTAATCCTTTTTTCTATCTCAGAAAGAATGTCAGTTATTTCTGAATATGATTTAACAAGAATTGCCTTAATTCCATAACGTCGCAGGTCTTCAATTTTTAATTCTTGTCTGATATGGGCATACATGTAATCTTGATGATTTTCCTCTGGCTTTTTTCCCCCATCCTTGAAGTCATCCTCATTGACCTCTTTGAAAAAACAAAAATGGGTTGGTGTATTATCTCGTAATAATATCCTTATTCTACTTAATATATATTCAAGATTGGGATCATCAAAACTAAAACCAATAAAAAGGAAAGTTTTAGAAAGCAAATCGCCCCTTAATGCAGTAGAAAATAGCTCCTTCTTATCGTTATATGTTTCATAATCGTCTTTTGTCAAAACCGCTTCATCCGGAGAGTCTTTATCGCCATGCATCTTATATAAAATTGCATCTTTCTTCTTTATGTTGCTACCAAAATCTACATTGCGTATTTTTCTTTCAACAGTCTTCCCATAAGATTCTAAAGTTTTTTCTATTAATTGGTCATAATTAGTTGTCCAGAAAGTATCAATGTCTAAGCGAGAGAGAATAAAATGATTTTCACTGCCCTTACTAAGTGAGGTAAATTCATTCTTAATTTTTTCATTTATCTTACCTCTATTGAATTTATTTGTATGATATTGTGCAATTGAAATAAGATCATGCTCTTTTTTTATATCCAGTTTCAACTCTTCTGCAAGATCTTTCAATAATCCTTTCCAATCAACAAAACCAAGAGCAGCAGAAAGCCCGGCTCCAGCAAAAATGGCAGCATCTCCGTTGTTAATTTCTGTTATATATTGATTTATAAATAGTTTTTGCTCTGCTGTAAATTTCATTTTTGTAGCCATTTTTGTAATGGTATCCTTGATCCTTTATGCTCAACGTAATAAGTTCCAGGCACGAATGTATATTCAGAAGTTATGATAGGATAAATTTTTAAGTATTCAGATCCACTGAAAATATTATCTTCCTTTTCTGTAATAGGCATAATGGCTATATTTTCACCATATTTAAATGCATCTCCGTATCCCAGTTCCCAATTGCACCATCTCGAGCGTATAGCTTGTTCAGTTGCTAACAATATAAATTTTTCATTTTCTCTGATCTTTTCCTTAATTCTTGTAGCCGTATATTCATTCGTATTGGCAGGTATGCCCGAATCAAGCCAATCGACATATACGTCCACGCCTAGTTTATTAAGAAGTACAATAGCTTGCTGAATAATGTCCTTTTCATCATGCTTATGTGAAAGGAATACTGACGTCTCGTAAGAAAACTTTTTCCGTTCCCTTTTTTTCTCAGCTTGATTTTTTAGTTGAACAGATTCATTTAAGCTGCTAGCAACACTTGATAAAAGTTTTTTAGATAGTAAATTTTTCACGTGAATAGTTTAATAAATGCCCCTTAACTTATTTTACATAATTTGTAGTCCCATAAATTTTTACTCTTCATATATGCATTTTCAATATATTTTGCTGGATCCGTTAGAAAATCATCTTCTTCGATAATAGAAAAGTATGAGCCAGTCAATTGATCGAATGTTTTACAAGTTTTACAAGTGTACCTATCATTAGTTATTAAATTAAGACGATTATTTTTAATTATGTCAAATAGATAATTAGTATCCAAATATCTTGAAATACAACCATCTTGATTTTTCCTCCTTGAAACAATCCAATCATAATTACCATTTACTTTCATAATGACACCTAATATTCCATTTGTTTTTGACGCTCTCCCATCCCGGCTAATCTCTTTTAAAGAATATTCAATTTCCCACTCTATCCAATCGCTTTTTATCATATTAGGGGATATTATAACTATGGTCACCGATGTTCCATAAATCATATCTTTTAGATTGTTTTTTATGTTTTCCACCGAAGTAGTAACCAAATTAGGAGAGTCTGCAGTTTCCCCTCTATAATATTCAGCGTCCTTCCCTAACTTATCAATAATTTTATCCCGTAATCCCCTAGCCTCGCTATATTTGTAGGAAATAAAAGTCTCTCTTGCCATTTTCTAATAAAAAATATTAAAACCTATAGAATTAAGCATAGTTTAGCAACACACTTTCATACGAAAACCGCAACTCTATTACCTTAAACGAATATAATTAATAAAAATATCCCCGGTTACTAAAATAATCGCTGGAATTGAAATTCAAACAAGTTTTATGGCTACTACTATACTTTCACTAAGATAAGAAAAATTTTAACACATTTAAATAGTCAAATACACCAAAATTTTACACTAAATGTGTGTATACGTTGAATAAAATTCATATATAAGCCTGGCAATAAAATCAATATCCTCTTCCAATGTTTCAGAAAATCTCTCTAATGTTTTGGAAGGCATTCTTAATCTCTTTGTTTTACATTCGATGAATATTTTCTCGTTATCTGACAAGACAATCCAATCAGAGGTCTTGAGTGAATTCCGTTTGTATTCAAATACGATCTCTTCAGAAATAGTATATTCTTTCCCTTGACTATTTTTATTGAGAATTACGCCAACATATCTTTCAAAAGACTTACCAAAAGGATTAGCCAAATTGCATTCAGATTCTTAAATCTTAGTAATATAATAAACCTCTGAAAGTAGTTCCAAAAATTGTGATTAGAAAAGCACAAAGAATAGAAAATCAATTTTAAAAAAAAATAGATTTGATAATCGACTATTTCGACGAATTATTCGGAAGTTTTATTTCACATAGATTCTTATTTTTTTTGCTCTAATTTTGATTTCAACACATATGATAATAGATTAACATTACAATGAAAACAATCGAAAACGAGTTCGTAAAATGCGTAATTATTGGCTCTGGTCCAGCAGAATATAAAGCAGCAATTTATGCCGCTCGCGCAGATCTTTCTCCTGTTATGTTTACTGGGATGACTCCGGGAGGACATCTGACTCAAACTACTGAAGTTGATAATTTCCCTGGATATCCTCAAGGAGTAACTGGACCAATTCTGATGGAAGATCTCAGAATGCAAGCAGAAAGGTTTGGCACAGATATACGATTTGGATATGTAACTAAAGTTGACTTTTCAAAAACAGACGGCAATCATATATTGGAAATCGACGGATAAAAGAAAATTATTGCACAAACAGTAATAATTGCAACAAACGCAACAGCTAAATGGTTAGGTTTAGAATCGGAAGAAAAATATAATGGATTCGGTGTATCTGCCTGCGCTATATGTGACGGTTTCTTTTTCAAAGGACAAGATGTTGCAATAGTCGGGGCTGGAGATACTGCCGCGGAAGAAGCTACTTATTTTTCAAAGATTTATAATAAAGTTCACATGTTGGTTAGAAAAGATGAATTTAAAGCATAAAAAGCAATGTTCGCTAGAGTGATGGCCACATCAAATATTGAAGTACATTTGAATACGGAAGTTCAAGAAATACTTGGCGATGGAAGAGCAGTCAATGCTGTACTTGTTAAGAATAATATTAGCCACGAAAAAGAGACTGTAAAATAGACTGTGTCAAGGATAATAAATAGAAGTATTATTTTTGACATAGTATTATGAATATTAAAGAAAGCGATTTTGATTTTGAGTCCATGAAGGATAAAGCCCTGAAACAGTTAGGGAGCGGAGAATCACTTTATGGCAATAACGGAGCTTTTGCTCCATTAATGAAAAAGTTTTTAGAAGCAGCGTTAGAAGCAGAGATGGAGAGCCACATGGACGCGGCTCAGCGCTCCAGTGGTAATCGGCGTAATGGCAAGTCCATTAAGCAGATCCGAACTTCGGAGGGTACGATCGATATTGAAACACCCCGTGACCGTCAATCCAACTTCGAGCCCCAGCTCGTTAAGAAACGTGAGACTATCTTAGCTGAGAGCCTTGAGAAGAAGATTTTGGGTATGTATGGGCTCGGTATGAGTTTGCGTGATATTTCGAATCACATCAAGGAAATGTACGATACGGACATCAGCCACAGTACGCTTTCTTCCATTACCGATAAGATCATTCCTGAGGTCAAGGAATGGCAATCAAGAAGCCTGGATTCTCTTTATACGATCGTGTGGATGGATGCCATGCATTACAAGGTTAAAGAAGACCATCGTTTTGTTTCTCGAGCAGTATACAATATCCTTGGCGTTGATCGAAAAGGGCACAAGCATTTACTGGGGATGTATGTTTCGGAAAATGAGGGTGCTAACTTTTGGCTGAGCGTACTGACCGATTTACAGAACCGGGGTGTGGAGGATATCTTAATCGCCTGTATCGATAATCTAAAAGGCTTTTCTGAAGCGATACAGAGTGTTTTTCCCGACACTGAAGTACAGACCTGTGTCGTGCACCAGATCCGTAATAGCTTAAAGTATGTGACCAGTAAGGACCAAAAGGAATTTATGAACGACCTAAAACCAGTTTACCGAGCCGATACATTGGATCTTGCCGGACTGCGGATGGATGAACTTCAGGATAAATGGGGTGAAAAGTATCCGGTGGTCATCGACTCGTGGCGGCGTAACTGGGATCGTCTGACCATCTATTTCCGATACGATAAATCCATCCGAAAATTGATCTACACCACCAATACGATCGAAGGATTCCATCGCCAGGTCCGTAAGGTCACTAAAACCAAAGGTGCGTTCACTTCAGACTTGGCGTTATTGAAATTGGTTTATTTAGCACATAAAAACATTAAGAAAAAATGGACGATGCCACTGGCCAATTGGGGAACTACGGCACAGAAATTAGCAATTTGATTTTCGGGAAGAATGGTGTTAGATTTGCAATAAGCAAAGTGGCTGAATTACCTTCTCGCGAGGAGGTAATTCAGCCAATGACACAGTTTATTTTACACTCCCACGAAATATACTATTCCCATATCTGGAATCTTTATTGCTATTGGTGTAAACCTTTCTTTCTCTTGACATAACTCTGTTAAGTTGTTAAATTCTCTTACCTTAATGTTCACTCCAGTCTAACAATTTTACTTCCTCAGAAATATACCATCTGTTAATTCCACAATTTTTAAAAATGTCACCTTTTAATATATCTCATCAAAAGAATAAATGACGAAACAAACAAACTTAAACAAGAAAAATAAAAGATAAATAAATTACTATTTACAATTTTAAAAATCCCAAATACAATAGATCCAAAAAATAGAGCAATAAATAATGGATAGTTTTCTCCTTTACCAATCCAATTCCACATTCCATATCTTTTAATAAATAAAATCCCTAGTATTCCAGAAATATAGCCTATAATACTTCCGAATAAAACATCTAATAAGAAATGAGCTCCTACCGCGACTCGCGTTAGACATAATATAATTCCTAAACAAACAATAAATGACGTCCAAAGAAGCTTAAAATACTTATCTGCAGGCATTAAAACTAAAAGAACAACAGTCAGGACAGTAAAAATTGTAATCGAATGCCCAGAAGGAAGACTATTGCTTCCATAATATGCTTTACCTATAATCACAAAACTATTTTCATGAAACGCTGATGCTGGTCTTGGAACTTTAAATAACCATTTCAAAGGGGAGCATATTAAACCAGAAATAATACTAGCTGATATAAGTGCTTCCCATAATTTAGGTATATAAACTAATAAAGGTGTGAGTAAGGAGAGAAAAATAAAAGCATCTCCTAGTTGTGTCAGATTGTATTGAATTAGTGGAAATTTTGCTAATTCAAAATTTAGGTAAAAAAAAGCTTCCTTCTGAATTTCTATATACGAATTAATAGAAAAAGCATCATTTAAATAAATATAAATGGTTATTATTAACAGTAGAATAAGTGGCAAATAAAGATAAGTGAGTTTTACTCTATTTACATTTAAAACGGTTTTTTCTTTCATTGTTTGATTAATCTTAAAATATTAGGCTTAAAAATTTTAAATACTTATTCTTATCCAAATACACCAGTAATCTTGTCTAAGAATAACTTTACACTGCGTTTATGAAAATTTTAATGTCTTATCCCTCTATAGTGTAAATAGGTATGTTTTATTTGAACAATAAAAGCTATAATCAATGCTATTAGAATTACAATTATAAAAAACACCATGAGTGGAGATCTTTTTCTTCTCTTATAGTGATTAGGAACACTTTTTACAACATTTCTTTTCCTTTTTTTAGTAGGAGATTGTCTTCGATAATACTTCTGCTTTTTTTTCATTCCAATTTTCAGATGTTAAAGCATTCTGTTATTTAATAATAATAAATCGATGATTTCGTGTAGAAGACATTGCTAAGGATATTCGTTATCAGACGACCGCCAATTACTATATTACTTTCAGGAAAATAGCATGCTTCAGAAAATAAATAGCAGGATGCCAAAACCAGTAATGACCTTGTTCTTAATATTGAATTTTATGATTATGCCAAACACAATGTATATCGCTAGTTAACATTTAAAAATCAAGCTTGCCCATATCTCGTGAACAAAAAAGGTAAGGAATAAAAGAAAGTAGTATAAGGTAGGAAGAATCAAATATTGCTTGATGACATTGATTAATCTTTTGGCATCACGCAGTAAGAAATCAAAAGTAATATATAAATATACATTATACCCTAACTCACTTAAATTTCAAATGAATTTAGGAGAAAAATTTTGGCGGCTGCCAGATAGTACCTGAATACTGGGAGAAAAAGCTACAATCCCACATTCTCATTTTTTTCTTTAAGAATAACTGTATTGGAACGTGCAATTCAGGAACATTAAAACTGAAGGAAACAACTGAGATACTACAGCATGTGCACTGGCAAAAGGGTGTACAATAATCGTCCTTGTCCTTGTCATGTCTATGGCTAGTTTCATTCGCGTATTTGGAAAGAGCTTCACAACTATTATTAATATCCCCACAAGGCACTGTAAAGAGTGCTAAGATATAAAATAACAATATAGCTGCTTTCCATCTCATATTTAAAACAAAAGTAATAAAAAAACTCCTTTCTTATTAATTTTGAATAAAATTATACTTACTATGCTTAAGTATTAGCAACACTATTTTTTATTGAGACCTTATATAATCTCTTATTTCATTTTTGTTTGCAAAGCCTTATAAAAATAGCTTTTTAATAAATTAGTCATGTACGTTAATGTCTTGCTGCCTCTTTGATTCAATTTGAAAAGTTGTATGCGACAGTTTAAAATCCTTTGTAGCCCTATCATTTAAAGCAGCAAGGATAATATCTGTATCCATTTTACTGTGCACCAAAACATGAGAACTCATAGCGTTGACGCCTGATGTGAGAGACCAGACATGGAGATCATGTATTTCTATTACGCCATCCACTTGTTCAAGTGTATTTCTCAGTTTTTCTATATCGACATCCTTTGGGGTGCTCTCCAACAAGACATTTATAGCTTCTTTCAAAAGTTTCCAAGTCCTAGGGAAAATAAGTAAGCCAATAGCAGCGGAAATGAGAGGATCGGCATAATACCAATCTGTAATCAGCATGATAATACCCGCAATCATCACCCCTATTGATGTTAACCCGTCAGATAAAACCTCAAAATAAGCACCTTTCATATTCAAACTTTCAGATGAATCTTTTCGTATGATTATGATTCCTATTATATTTACTATAAGGCCAATTCCCGCGACTAACATCATGCTGCCACTCTGTACCTTGGGAGGATCCATAAATCGCTGCCAAGATTCGAAAAGAACATAAATTGAGATAGCAAGCAGTACGACAGCATTTATAACTGCAGCCAATATCTCTGTTCTAAAATATCCAAAAGTCTTTTTAGAATTGGCTTTTCTTTCGCCAATCTTAATAGCAATAAATGACAAAAAAAGTCCAGCTACATCCGTAAACATGTGTGCTGCATCTGCCAACAAGGCTAGACTTTTTGTCAATATACCTCCTACGACCTCTGCAATTAAATAGGTTCCACTTAATCCTAAAACGATTAGTAGATTCCTTTTATGCCTACTGGATGCAGAAGGCTCTTTATAAGTTTGCTCCATAAAATATTTACCAATAATAAAATAGTACAATTTAACTGACAAGCAACGGCATTAAGAACACTTTGGAAATTAATTGATACAGAACTTAATATTCAACTGCTAATTACCACTAACAAATTCTTTCTATTTATATGTACATAAGTGACAATTGTTAAAATCAAATAATTCAAATTTCAGTATTTTTTATAAAAATGTGCTACAAATAATTTTAGCGATAGTATGTTCCTTAAATATAACTAATATCTTTTTCGTGGTCAATTTTTATACAAATTTTAAAATATAGACAAACGAGTCAAGATAATATGCTATATGAATGAAAATTAATTATAGTTCCACGATCCGAATAGCAAAGCCACCGCCAGGTGCAGACCTTTGTTTTAATTTACTTTTATTATTTATTTTAAGCTTTTTTATCACATAAGCCTGGGGATTGGTTTTGTAATGAGCATCTGGAGCATCAGCGTAGATCGTAGCTTCATATTTTTTGCCCGTTGTTAAAAAACCAAAATCCAAGATAGATTCATGTCCTTTCTCCCCGCTGACATTCCCGACAAACCATTCATTTTTACCTTTTGATTTACGGGCTATCGTTAGGTATTCTCCCGGTTCTGCTTCGAGATATAGGCTACTGTCCCAATCGACGGCAACATCTTTGATAAACTGAAAAGCATCGATAAAACGCTCATAATTCTCAGGGAGGTCGGCTGCCATCTGCAATGGACTGTACATGGTCACATACAATGCCAGCTGGTTGGCTAAAGTAGAATTGACATGGGATGTATTCTTAGGATTGATCTTTTGGATGTCCATCTCAAAGATGCCCGGTGTATAGTCCATCGGTCCACCGATAAGCCGCGTAAAAGGTAAAATGGTAACATGGTTTGCATGGTTACCCCCGAATGCCTGATACTCTGTGCCACGTGCAGACTCATTACCGATCAGATTGGGCCAGGTACGTGATAAACCTGTCGGACGTACGGCTTCATGCGCATTGACCATGATCTTATATTTAGCAGCTTTCTCCAAGGCATATTGATAATGGTTATTGATCCACTGACTATAGTGATATTCGCCTCGGGGAATAATATTGCCTACATAGCCACTTTTGACAGCCTCATAACCATTGTCTTTCATAAATCTATAAGCGCTATCCAAATAACGCTCATAATTGCGGACTGCTCCCGAGGTCTCGTGATGCATAATCATCTTAACGCCCTTTTGCTTGGCATAATCCCGGATGCCTGCCAGATCAAAATCGGGATAGGGCGTAACAAAATCAAACACATGATCTTTGGCATTGCCAAACCAATCTTCCCAGCCAATATTCCAGCCCTCGACTAATACGCCATCAAACCCGTGTTTTGCTGCGAAATCAATGTAACGTTTTACATTCGCCGTCTTAGCACCATGTTTGCCATGAGGCTTCACTTTGCTATAGTCCGTTTCACCTAGATGTACACTAGGAAGATCATAGGTATAGGACCACTCGCTCTTTCCGGTAATCATCTCCCACCATACACCTACATATTTAGTAGGCTTTATCCACGAAGGATCTTTAATTTTAGTGGGCTCATTGAGGTTGAGCGTCATCCGGGAAGCCAAAATATCTCTGGCATCATCACTCACCATAATTGTGCGCCAGGGGCTCCGAGCAGGCGTCTGCAAATTGCCCTTGGTCCCATTGGCATCGGGTGTCAGCCAAGATTGAAACACAAAATTTTTGTCATCCAGATTAAGATGCATACAGGCATAATTAATTAAAGCCGCTTCGTGGATATTGATATATAGCCCGTCGTCACTTTTCATCATCAAAGCCGTCTGTACACCTGTAGGCGAAAATGGGGTCTGCGAGGCATTGGGCGTAATCGCTTTGGCCATCAATCCTCTGATCTCAGACAGACGAGACTTGGTGTAATCATACTCCTGGGTATCGTAATCTCCTGGAATCCAAAAAGCTGTATGATCGCCATTCATTGCAAATTGCGTTTTTTCCTCTTTTACAACGAGATAAGTCATCTCCTTTTGCTCGGGAAATTCGTAGCGAAATCCCAAACCTTGGTCAAATAATCTGAAACGGACCACAAGTTTTCTTTTGGACGTTTTCTGTTGCAAGCTAATGGTTAGTTCGTTGTAATGGTTTCGAATCTCACTTTCTTCGCCCCAAACAGGATTCCAGCGCTCATCAACATGTTTGCTTTCTTGTGCCGTCTGTTCAAACTCGTCATACAGTGAACTGGACAACGGTTCTCCATTGCCTTCTCCTGCCCCTGAAAATTCAACTTTCTTGGTATTGCCGGTCAATTCCAATCCTAACTTACTGGGTTTGATTACAGCTTTGCCTTTATAACTCAAGGTATACGTCGGTGCACCTGATGCATCCAGTGAAAACTGAAGTTTCAATTTTCCCGAAGGCGAAAGCAGCTCTTGGGCTTGCAGTCCCAAAGTGATTAAAAATAAACTCATCAAGAGCGTCGTTTTCTTCATTTTTTATGATAATTAGTGGATTTTTATATTTTTCGCATTTCGATTATCCGTCAACTTAACGATACAGCTCCCCTGTTGGGCATCCCATGTCCAACTGGACTCATTTTTCTTTATCGTTGACGTTTGATTATTGTCCGCCACAGCATAGGGTATGGTCTTACCATCAATGGTGACGACATTGGGCTTGCTTTCAAGATGATAGCTTAAGTAGAGCTGTCTTCCTTTGGCAGGTATGTAGCCTTTATCCTGGGGCTGAATCGCTGTTTCAAAATCTCTTTCTGCCAGGGTTGTGCAGGTAAAGCGTGTCGTAGCACCAATACCTTTGAGATAATCCTGTGTCTCACCATCGTCTTCATAAAGTTCAAATGTAGCGGACTCTCCTTCATAATTGGGGAAGATATGGATATAAAGCGGATGTATTGGATCCTGACCGATATATTGCATGATCGGCATCATGGGTACGATAGCACCTTTTTTGACAAACATCGGAATTCGATTCAGAGGTGCTCGGTAGGCAATCTGCTGCCCACCCAGATATACCGTCTTTTTGTCGTTAAAATCAATCCATTCGCCATCGGGCAGATAGAGTTTTTTGATCCGTTCGCCTTTTTTCAGTACAGGGGCCACGAGGATTTCCTGTCCAAACATAAACTGATCATTGATCCCGATAACTTGGTCGTCTTGTGGAAATTCCATAAACAAGCCCCTTAATATAGGTAGACCTGTCTGATGCGCTTTGTACGCATGGGAATAGAGATATGGAAACAGTTGATATTTGAGTTCAATGGCTGTCTTGGCATTTTTTTCGGCGACCTCACCAAATAACCAGGGTTCGACCGCATTGTTGCCTTCGTGATGGGCACGGCTCAATGGATTAAAAATACCAAATTGCATCCAACGTGTATACAGCTCCGCCATAGCAGGGTAGTCTGTAATGTCTCCACAGTAACCTGAAATATCTGTCGTCCAGAATGGAATACCGCCAAGCCCCGCCGATAATCCGACCGCAACCTGATTGGCCAATTGACTCCAGCCTTCAGTCACTTCGGTTCCACTGCCACTATCGCCAGACCAACCAAAGGTATAGCGCTGAAGTCCAGCATATGCTGCGCGTGTCATCTGAAAGATCTGTCACTTCGCATTAGAATGCCTCCACTAGTTCGCATCAGAATGCCCCCACTAATTTCACAAAAAAAACCATTATTCTATTCATTATTATTTTCATAATTTTCTTGATCTTCTGACTTTTTGGGTCT
>Ga0209934_1000877_pt1 | contig 22461 bp, 18 predicted proteins | sample ThiBiot_750_plan_2_FD_183950 | JGI IMG/M metagenome (GOLD analysis project Ga0209934, IMG submission 183950) | Wastewater bioreactor microbial communities from Cape Town, South Africa - Thiocy_expt_750_plan (SPAdes) | ecosystem: Engineered > Bioreactor > Thiocyanate-remediating >...
GCGGCTCGCGGGTCACCGCGTCGAGCGGGTCGCCGGCGCCCGGGTCGCGGCCGCCGGTCCGGTCGAGCTGTTCGGCCGGCCCTCGCTCGCGAGCGGCACGCGGAACCTCATCCGTCGCCGCGCCCAGTACCACCGCCGTCTCTCCTACGCGCCGGCCGCCCTGGTGCCGCTGCTCTGGCTGTCGCTGCTGCCGCTCGGGGTGCTGATCGCACTCTGGCAGGTGCTCGCGAAGCGGCCGGGGATGGCACCCGGCGAGCTCGTCGCGGCGATCGCGGCGATGTTCGACGGCTCCGTCGTCGGCGCGCGGGCGAGCATCGCGAGGACGCGCTCGAGCGGCTGGGCCGCGATCGCGCCGTTCCGCGTGCGCGGCCGCGACGCCCGCGAGCTCCGGGAGCGCGAGCGCGCGATCGAGGCGAACCGCGTCGACCATCCGGTCGAGGAGCGAGTGCGCCCGTCGTTCTTCGCCGCGGGCGGCGGCTGGGCGGTGCTGCTGGCGGCGATCGCCTCGGCGGCCGCGTTCGGCCGGCTGTTCGGGGCGTCGGCGATCGCCGGCGGCGCGCTCGTCCCGCTCGGCGGAGTCGGCGACCTGTGGGAGTCGCTCGGCGTCCGCTGGCGCCTCGAGGACGGCGGCTATCTCGGCGCGGCCGATCCGTTCAACTCCGTGCTCGCCCTGCTCGGCTCGACGACCTGGTGGTCGCCCTCCTTCGCGATCGTCGTCGTCGTGGTCGTCGCGATGCCGCTTTCGGCGCTCGGCGCCTGGTTCGCCGCCGCCCGCGTCGCCCGCACCGGCTGGGGTCCAACGGTGGCGGCGATCGGCTGGGCCGCGGCGCCCCCGCTGCTCGCCGGGATCGCGAGCGGCCAGCTCGGCGCGGTCGTGGCGCACGTGCTGCTGCCCTGGCTCGCCCTCGCGGTGCTCGACGCCCGGCGCTCCTGGTCGATGGCCGCCGTCGCCGGCCTGCTGTTCGCTGCGGTCGCCGCCTCCGCCCCGGTGCTCGTCCCCGCGCTCGTGGTGCTGCTGGCGCTGCTCATCGTCCTGCAGCCGCACCGCATCCACCGGCTGGTGACGATCGTCGTCCCCGCGGCCACGGTGTTCGCCCCGCTGGTGATCCAGCAGTTCGCGCGCGGCACGCCGTTCGCGCTGCTCGCGGATCCCGGCGTGCCGGTCGTGCGCGAGACGCCCCGCACTCTCGAGCTGCTGCTCGGCTCGCCGACGGCCGACGCTGCCGGCTGGTCGACGTTCGCGCAGGCGGCCGGCGTGCCCTGGCTGGTCGGCGTCCCGGGCTCGATCGTGCTCGCCGTCTCGGTCGCGCCGCTCGCGGTGATCGCGCTGCTCGCGCTGTTCCTCCGCGGCGGCGAGCGCGCGATCCCCGGGCTCGTCATCGCCGCCGCCGGCCTGCTCACCGCCGTCGGCTCGGCGCACCTCGCCGTCGCGCTGGTCGGCGGCGAGGCGGCGGCGATCTGGGCGGGCAGCGGTCTCAGCCTGTACTGGCTCGGCCTGCTCGCGGCGACCGCCGTCGGGCTCGACGCCCTCGGCCGCTTCGCGCCGGTGCCGGCGCTCGTCGCCGCGCTGGGCGTCGTCCTCGCCGCGGTGCCGCTCGGCCTCGCGGCGGCGAACGGCCGCACCGCGCTCGAGCCGAGCAACGGCCGGGTGCTGCCCGCGGTCGTCGTCGCGGAGTCGGCGGCGCGCCCCGAGGTCGGCACGCTCGAGCTCGCGGCCCGCGGGGAGGACGCGGTGACCGCGATCCTCCACCGCGGCGCAGGACCGCTCGCCGAGCGGGTGCTGACGCTGCAGACCACGCGCACCGCGGTCGGACCGGAGCAGGAGCGCGTCGCCGTGCTCGCCGGCAACCTGGTCTCGGCCAGCGGCATGGACCTCGCCCCGACCCTCGACGAGCTCGGCGTCGACTACCTCCTGCTCGACGCCTCGGGCACCGATTCGCCCGCCTACCTCCGCGCGATCGACGCGATCTCCGCGCGGCCCGAGGTCGTCGCGGTCGGGCCGACCGCCCAGGGCATGCTCTGGCAGCGGGCGCCCGGCGCCGAGCCGGCCCCGGTCCAGGGCGGCCCCGGTCCGTGGGACACGCCGCTCGGCGCGATCACGGCGGTGATCCAGATCGTCGTGATCGCGCTGGCGATCCTGCTGGCGATCCCGACCACCCGGCGGCGCCGGGTGCGAGCGGCCGTGGGCCGGGAAGGGGACGCACGATGACCGATCCGAGTGCCGGCGCCCCGCCGGCCCCCGAGCTGGACGAGCCGGACGCCGAGCCGCGTGCCCGGATCTCGGCGCGATCGGTCGCCGTCTGGAGCGCGCGGGCGTCCGGCGGCATCGTCGGCGTCGCGATCGCGGTCGTGGTCGCGATCGCGGCGCTCTTCGTCACCCCGCCGAGCTGGTCGGTCGCCCCGCCGGTCGTCGTCGTGCAGCCCGAGCCGGCCACCCAGGTCCTGGTCTGCCCGGGCCCGCTGCTGCGGCTCGCCGACGACTCGGGACAGAACGCGAGCCAGGCGACGCCGGTCGGCACCGCGCCCCAGGTCGACTTCCTCGCCGAGTCGGGACGACTGACCACCTCGGCGATCGCCCAGTCGGACGCCGGGATCGGGGGCTCGTCGCTCGCGCCGCGACTGGGGCTGGTGGTGCCGGTCGACGGGGAGGCGCCGGTCGTCGCCGGCGTCCAGAGCAGCCGCATCCCCGCGAACCAGGGCGGCGGCATCGTCGGCTACGCCGCGACGTCGTGCGAGCAGCCGGCGCTGCGCTCCTGGATCATCGGCGGCTCGACCCAGCTCGGCCGCACCTCCATCCTGACCATCGTCAACCCGTCCAGCGTCGAGGCCGTCGTCGACCTCGACCTGCGGGGTCAGCTCGGCGCGATCGACGCCGTCGGCCTCACGGGCATCGTGGTGCCGGCCGGCTCCCAGCGAGTCGTGCCGGTCAGCGGCTTCTCGCTCGAGCAGCGCGCCCCGGTCATCGGCGTCCGCAGCACCGGCGGGAACGTCGCGGTCTTCCTGCAGCAGTCGATCATCCGCACGCTCACGCCGGGCGGCGTCGACCTGATCGGGGCGCAGGACCCGTCCCCGGCGCTCGTGATCCCCGGCATCGCCGTCGCCGGTGAGACCGCCCTCGCCGGCATCAACACGACGCCGGCCGACCAGGACGACACGATGCCGACGCTGCGGCTGTTCGCGCCGAGCGGCCGGGCGACCACCGCGACCGTCGCGCTGGTGCCGACCGGATCGACGCTCGCCGACGCCCTGGGGAACCCGCGCACCGTCGAGGCCTCGGCGCCGACGGACGCGCATGCGGACGCGCAGCCGACCGAGCCGGAGGCGGAGTCGTTCACGGTCGAGCTCGCGGCGGGCGCCGTGTCGGAGACCCCGATCGAGCGCGTCGCGCCCGGCGACTACACGATCGTCGTCACCGCGTCCGAGCCGCTCGTCGGGGCGGTGCGGGCCTCGGTCGCCACCCCGGCCGGCACCGACTTCGCCTGGTACTCGCCGGCCGGAGCGCTCGGCGACCGCGCGGCGCTCCCGGCGCCGCGCGCCCCGCAGGTCGTCCTCGCGCTGGCGAATCCCACAGCCGAGGACCGCAGCGTCACCCTGGCCGGTCCCGACGGGGACGCGGTCGTCAAGGTCCCCGCGGGCGAGACCGTGCTCACCGAGCTCGAGCCGGGCGAGGACTACTCGCTGTCCGGGATCGCCGGCCTGCGCGCCGCCGTCCGGGCGGGCGGCGACGGCTTCGTCGCCCAGTTCCCGCTGCAGCCCCCGGCCGCGCTCGCCAAGCCGGTACGGGTGCACGTCTGACCTCGCTAGGCTCGTGCCGATGAGGATCAGCGTCATCGGGTGCGGGTATCTGGGAGCGGTCCACGCCGCTGCGATGGCATCGATCGGGCACGAGGTGATCGGCGTCGACGTCGACGAGGAGAAGATCGCGCGCCTCGGCCGGGGCGAGGCCCCCTTCCACGAGCCGGGTTTCGAGGCCCTGCTCCGCGAGCAGCTCGCCGGCGGGCGCCTGCGGTTCGCAACCGGGATCGAGCAGGTCCGCGACGCGGAGGTGCACTTCGTCACGGTCGGCACTCCCCAGGTCGCCGGCGGCTGGGCCGCCGACGTCGTCCACGTCGACGCGGCGGTGGCGGCGCTCGCCGCGATCGCGCGTCCCGGCTCCGTCGTGGTCGGCAAGTCGACCGTGCCGGTCGGCACCGCGGCGCGGCTGGCGGAGGCGCTCGAGGGCGCCGGGTCGGCGCTCGTCTGGAACCCGGAGTTCCTCCGCGAGGGCTTCGCGGTGCGCGACACGCTCGAGCCCGATCGGCTGGTCTACGGGGTGCGACCCGGGGCGGCCGGCGTCGAGCCGACGCTCGAGGGCCGACCGGAGGTCGCAGCCATCGACGCGGTGTACGCGCCCATGATCGCGCGCGGGACGCCGCGCATCGTGACCGACTGGGCGACCGCCGAGCTCGTCAAGGTCTCCGCGAACGCGTTCCTGGCGACGAAGATCTCCTTCATCAACGCGATGGCGGAGATCGCGGAGGCGACCGGCGCCGACGTCACGACGCTCGCGGACGCGATCGGACTGGACGCGAGGATCGGCCGGCGCTTCCTGAACGCCGGCGTCGGCTTCGGCGGCGGCTGCCTGCCGAAGGACATCCGCGCCTTCGCGGCCCGCGCGGAGGAGCTCGGTCTCGGCGACTCGCTCGCCTTCCTGAGGGAGGTCGACGCGATCAACCTCCGTCGCCGCGACCGGGTCGTCGAGCTCGTCCTCGACGCGCTCGGGGAGCGCCGCTCCGACGACCGCGTCGCGGTGCTCGGCCTCGCGTTCAAGCCGGACTCCGACGACATCCGCGACTCGCCGGCGCTCGACATCGCGGTCCGGCTGCACGGCCTCGGCGTCGACGTCGTCGCCACCGACCCGGCGGCGCTCGACAACGCGCGAGGGCGGTATCCGCGGCTCGGATACGTCGCGACGGCCGCCGAGGCGGTCCGGGGCGCGGCCGTCGTCGTGCTGCTCACCGAATGGGCGGACTACCGAGGGCTCGACCCCGTGACCCTGCGCGCCACGGCCGGCGACTCGCCGACGATCGTCGACGGCCGGAACGTCCTCGATCCCGCCACGTGGCGAGCGGCGGGCTGGGCCTATCGCGGCATGGGCCGCGGCTGACGACGGCCCGCCGTCAGAAGTGCCGGAACCGCTCGGGGGCGAGGTCCCAGGGATCCTTGCCGAGCAGCTCCGCGACGGCGCGCACGACGCAGGACTCGATGACGAGCACCAGGTGGTACTCGTCGCGGACGTGGAACCGGGTGAGGCGCTCGATCGGCACGCGATAGAGCACGACGCGGCGGTTCGCGCGGTCGACCTGCCAGCGGTCCACCCCCTCGTCCGAGACGTGCCCGGCCGGCAGTCCGGCGACCTCGAAGCGGACATCCGACAGCTCCTCCGGCCAGAGGTCGGTGAGGTACTCCGCCATCGAGGCGACGGTCGACTCGAACAGGATGATCCGGGTCGTCAGGGGCGGGAGCACGGGTCCGCTCACCACGTTGCGCATCCCGCGCCCGTGTCGACTCGCGGGATGGCCGCGTCGGACGGAGCGTCGTGCGGGCAGGGCCACGCGTCGAGTGTACGTTCATCCGAAAGGGCCTGGGAGGGTGCGGTCGCGTGAGCGCGAGACGGTGCAGTCGGGTGGGGTGCGACGACGAGGCGATCGCGACGCTGACCTATGTGTACGCGGATCAGATGGCCGTGCTCGGGCCGCTCTCGACCGAGCCGGAGCCGCATTCCTACGATCTGTGCGCCCGCCACGCCGAGCGCACCGCGCCGCCCCGCGGGTGGCTGATGACCCGGGTCGGCATGCGACAATTGCAGGCGTGACCTCAGCCTCCACCGCCGTCTCCCACCGCGTCGCCGACCTCGCTCTCGCCGAGGCCGGCCGGCACCAGATCCGCCTCGCCGAGCACGAGATGCCCGGCCTCATGTCACTGCGCCAGGAGTTCGGCGCCTCGAAGCCGCTCGCCGGAGCCCGGATCGCGGGATCGCTGCACATGACCGTGCAGACCGCCGTCCTCATCGAGACGCTCGTCACGCTCGGCGCCCGGGTGCGCTGGGCGAGCTGCAACATCTTCTCGACCCAGGACGACGCGGCCGCCGCGGTCGTCGTCGGCCCGAACGGCACCGTCGACGCGCCGAGCGGCACGCCGGTGTTCGCCTGGAAGGGCGAGACGCTCGAGGAGTACTGGTGGTGCACCGAGCAGATCTTCGACTGGAGCGCGGAGGCCGCCGCCGCGGGCGCGGACTGGATTGGCCCGAACATGATCCTCGACGACGGCGGCGACGCGACGCTGCTCGTCCACCGGGGCGCCGACTTCGAGGCGGCCGGAGCGGTGCCGCAGGCGGCCGCCGGCGACTCGCACGAGTGGTCGGTCATCCTCGACACGCTGCGCGCCTCCCTCGAGGTCTCCCCGGATCGCTGGACCCGGATCGCCGCGGAGATCAAGGGCGTCACGGAGGAGACGACGACGGGCGTGCACCGCCTCTACGAGTTCGCGAAGAAGGGCGAGCTCCGCTTCCCGGCCATCAATGTCAACGACTCGGTCACCAAGTCCAAGTTCGACAACAAGTACGGCATCCGGCACTCGCTCCCGGACGGGATCAACCGGGCGACCGACATCCTGATGGGCGGCAAGGTCGCGTTCGTCTGCGGCTACGGCGACGTCGGCAAGGGCTCCGCGGAGGCGCTGCGCGGCCAGGGCGCGCGCGTCATCGTCTCGGAGATCGATCCGATCAACGCGCTGCAGGCGGCGATGGACGGCTTCCAGGTCGCGCGGCTCGACGACGTCATCGGCGAGGTCGACTTCGTCATCACGTCCACCGGCAACTTCGGGGTCGTCACGGTCGACCACATGCTCGCGATGAAGCACCTCGCGGTCATCGCGAACGTCGGCCACTTCGACAACGAGATCGACATGGCCGGCCTCGAGGCGCTCGAGGGCGCGACGAAGGTCACGATCAAGCCGCAGGTCGACGAGTGGCGCCTGCCGAACGGCCGCTCGATCCTGGTGCTCTCCGAGGGCCGGCTGATGAACCTCGGCAACGCGACCGGCCACCCGTCGTTCGTCATGTCGAACTCCTTCACGAACCAGGTCCTCGCGCAGCTCGAGCTCTACACGAAGCAGGGCGAGTACCCGAACCAGGTCTTCGTGCTGCCGAAGCACCTCGACGAGAAGGTCGCCCGCCTGCACCTGCCGGCGCTCGGCGCCGACCTCACGGTCCTCACGAAGGAGCAGGCCGACTACATCGGCGTGCCGGTCGAGGGGCCGTACAAGCTGGACCACTACCGCTACTGAGGCGCGTGGGTCGCGACGGCGCGGCCGTCCGCGACCGACGACGAACGCCCCCGAGCAGGCTCGGGGGCGTTCGTCGTGATCGGGCTCAGGCCGCGGCGGCGGCCGCCCGGGCGGCGAGGCGCTCGCCGATCAGCGGCCGGTAGAGCAGGCCGGCGACGATCGCGCCGACCAGCGGGCCGACGATGAACACCCAGATCTGCTCCCACGGCCAGGCGCCGCCGTACACCGCGGTCGCGATCGAGCGCGCCGGGTTGAGCGAGGCGTTCGACACCGGGATCGCGATGAAGTGGAACACGCCGAGGGCGAGGCCGATCGCGAGCGGGGCGAAGCCCGAGGGGGCGCGGCGGTCGGTGACGCCGAGGATGACGAGCAGGAAGAAGAACGTCACCGCGGCCTCGAGGCCGAGCACGGCCCACAGCCCGAAGCCGCCCGGCGAGTGGTCGCCGAAGCCGTTCGAGGCGAAGCCGCTGCCGGTCGCCGAGTCGAGCAGCCCCGCCGGGCCGTCGGCGAGGACGCCGAACACGATGCTCGAGGCGATGACGCCGCCGACGACCTGTGCGATGACGTAGGGCAGGACGTCGCGCCAGGCGAACCGGCCGCCGACCGCGGCGCCGACCGTCACGGCCGGGTTGAAGTGGCCGCCGGAGATGTGCCCGAAGGCGTAGGCGCCGGCGAGCACCGCGAAGCCGACCGAGAACGGGACGAGGGACCCGGCCTGGAAGAACAGCGCGGCGCCGAGCACGGAGAACACGAGCAGAGCCGTGCCGGCGACCTCGGCGGCGAGGCGCTTGCCGAGGGAGGGGGTCTTGTCGAGCGCGACATCGGAGTCGGCCAGGACTGGTTCAGACACGTTGCTGCCTTTCCTTAGGGGATGGAACCGATGGGAACCTTAGCGGAGCCTGAGAGCGATGTGTCGGATCATTGCGGCTTGTCTCGATCGGGGCCGCCGCCCGTCCAGCGCCCTCCCAACTCCCGCGGCCCCGCTCGGCTACGCTGGTGCGAACCTGTGGACGAGGCTGACGAGGCATGGTGAACGCACGCATCCTGGTGGTCGACGACGACCCGGCACTCGCGGAGATGATCGGCATCGTCCTCCGCGCGGAGGAGTACGACGTCGCGTTCTGCGCCGACGGCGCGAAGGCGCTCGACGCGTTCCACGCCGAGCGGCCGGACCTGATCCTGCTCGACGTGATGCTCCCCGGCCGCGACGGCGTCCAGGTGTGCGCGCGGATCCGCGACGAGTCGGGCGTGCCGATCATCATGCTGACGGCGAAGACCGACACCATCGACGTCGTCGCCGGTCTCGAGGCCGGCGCGGACGACTACGTCCCGAAGCCCTTCAACACGAAGGAGCTCGTCGCGCGGATCCGCACCCGGCTGCGCCCGGTGACCCGGCCCTCGAGCGACATCGTGCGCATCGGCGACCTCGAGCTCGACGTCGTCGGCCACGAGGTGCGGCGCGGGTCGGAGCGGATCAACCTCACGCCGCTCGAGTTCGAGCTGCTGCTCGCGCTCGCGCTGAAGCCGGAGCAGGTGTTCACCCGCGAGATGCTGCTGGAGCAGGTCTGGGGCTACCAGTACAAGGCGGACACCCGCCTGGTGAACGTGCACGTGCAGCGCCTCCGCGCGAAGATCGAGGAGGACCCGGACAACCCGAGGCTCGTCACGACCGTCCGCGGGGTCGGCTACCGCGCGGGGAGCTGAGCGCGGCGCGATGCCCCGCTGGGTCGACCCTCGGCTGTGGTGGCGCAGCCTGGTCCGCGCATGGCGCACCTCGCTGGCGCTGCGGACCATCTCGATGACGATCGTGCTGTCGGCGATCGCGGCCGCGGCCGTCGGGGTCACGATCGAGCTCAGCATCAGCCAGAGCCTGCTCGACGCGCGCCGCACCCAGCTGGTGACGCTGAGCCAGAGCGCGACGATCTCGGCGCAGCGCAGCTTCGACGCCTCCGTCGACCAGGGCGACGTGGAGCCGGACGCCGCGCTCTACGAGGGCGTCCGGGTCATCCTGAGCGCCGCGGCGACGACCTCCGACTCGACCTCCTACGCGCTGGTCCTCGCCCCGGGTCAGGACGTGCCCGGCTCGTCCGCCCAGTCGAACTCGCGCAGCCTCGACGGGATCCTCGACCAGGTGGTCTCGACCGAGCTGCGGGACGCGCTCGCCGCGGACGCCGAGGGCAGGGTCTACTCGCAGTCGACCGGGCTCCCGCGCGCCGACGGCTCGCTCGCGCCGGCGATCGTCACGGGATCGATGCTCGAGATCCAGGGCGTCCGCTACCAGCTCTTCCTCGTCTATGACATCTCCGACACCGAGCAGACGCTCTCGACGATCCAGTTCGCGCTCGCCGGCGCCGGGCTCGCGCTGATCGCGCTGATCGGCGCCGTCACCTTCCTCGTGGTGCGACTCGTGGTCGGCCCGGTCCAGGTCGCCGCGGCGACCAGCCGCCGACTGGCGGCGGGGGAGCTCGACGTGCGGCTGCCGGTGCGCGGCGACGACGTGCTCGCGACGCTCGCCCGGTCGTTCAACGGCATGGCGGAGAGCCTGCGAGGCCAGATCACCCGGCTCGCCGAGCTCTCCACCGTGCAGCAGCGCTTCGTCTCCGACGTCTCGCACGAGCTGCGCACGCCGCTGACCACGATCCGGCTCGCGGGCGACGTGCTCCGGGACCGCAGCACGGCGTTCGATCCGGACACGGCGCGGACGGTCGAGCTGCTGCACACCCAGATCCTGCGCTTCGAGCAGCTGCTGGGCGACCTGCTGGAGATGTCCCGCTTCGACGCCGGCGCCGTCGAGATGGAGTACGACCGCGTCAACGTCGCCCGGCTCGCCGAGGACACGGTCGCGTCGATGACGCCGCTGGCGGAGCAGCGCGGCTCGGAGCTGGTGCTGGTCGCGGAGGGCGGCCACTTCGAGGCCGAGGTCGATGCGCGCCGCATCCGTCGGATCATCTCGAACCTGATCGGGAACGCGATCGACCACGGCGAGAGCCGGCCGATCGAGGTCTGGGTCGACTCGGACGCGAACGCCGCGGCGATCGCCGTGCGCGACTACGGCGTCGGGATCGCGGTCGAGCACCTCGACCGGGTGTTCGACCGGTTCTGGCGGGGCGACCCCTCCCGGCAGCGCACCACCGGCGGCACCGGCCTCGGGCTGGCCATCTCGCTCGAGGACGCCGCGCTGCACGGCGGCTGGCTCGAGGCGTGGAGCGCGCCGGGGCAGGGCTCCTGCTTCCGGCTGACGATCCCGCGGGCCCGGGGCATGGCGCTGCGGTCCTCGCCGCTGCCGCTGCCGCCGGAGGCCCCGCCGGAGGCGCTCGACACCGGGGTCGCGAGCTCGGGAGAGCGGCGATGAGCCGCGGGGCGCGCGCGCTGCGCGCGATCGGCACGGCGCTCGCCGGCATGCTGCTGCTCGCCGGCTGCGGCGGCATCCCCACCGCGGGGCCGGTCGTCGCCGGGCCCGCGGCGGACGAGCTGGACCCGGAGTTCGTCGTCTCGCCGAACGGCCCGGTCGCCGGCGCCGATCCGACCGGGATCCTGAACGGCTTCATGCAGGCGGTCCGCGCCCCGCAGGCCGACTACCAGGTCGCCCGCCAGTTCCTCACCCCGCAGCTGGCCCAGACCTGGGACCCGAACGCCGGCGTCGCGATCCGCTCGGGCGCGCCCGAGCTGACCCTGACCGGCACCGGCTCGGCGCCGCGCATCGTCTACGCCTTCCCCTCCGCCGCGGCGGTGGACTCGGCCGGGCGCTACCGAGCGGTCGGGACGCCGGGCACGCGCTCGCTGGAGTTCTCCTTCGCGCAGGTCGGCGGCGAGTGGCGGATCAGCGCCGCGCCGAACGTCGTGGTGCTCGGCGAGGCCTCGTTCGCGCGCGCGTTCGCGCAGTACGCGCTCTACTTCTTCGATCCGTCGGGGCGCTACCTGGTGCCCGACGTGCGCTGGTTCGCGGCGCGTTCGAGCACGCCGAGCGCCGTCGTCTCGGCGCTGCTGGGCGGTCCGGACGACTGGCTCCGGCACTCGGTGGTCACCGACTTCCCGGTGGGCACCACCCTCGGACCCCGCTCGGTGGTGGTCGCCGGCGGACGCGCGACGGTGGACCTCAGCAGCCAGGCCGCGGTCGCGTCGCCGGTCGAGCTCGATCGGATGCATCAGCAGCTGGTCGCCTCGCTCGACGTCGCCGACGTCACGATCCTCGCCGACGGCGTGCCGCTGCGGGTCGACCCGGTCGGCGCGCCGGCGGAGATCGACCCGTCGGCGAGCGGGCCGGTGCTGGTCGGCACCGCCTCGGACTTCGGCCACGCCGGAGCGGACGGCATCGTGTCGATCCCGGGCCTCTCGAGCGCCGTCGTCGCGGCCGACACGGTGGCGGCGACGGTCGCCGCGGACCAGCGGTCGGCGGCCCTGCTCGGGGCGGACGGCGTGGTGCGACGTGCGACGGCGGAGGGCGCGAGCCCCGTCGACGAGCGCGGCGGCCTGGTCGCGCCGTCGCTCGACGGCTTCGGCTGGATCTGGTCGGCCGGCGTCGGCAGCCCGCTCGAGGCGTTCGACGCGAACGGCGGCGCGGCCGGGCTCGCCTCGAGCGCGATCCCCGCGGACGCGTCGGTGGTCGCGCTCGCGGTGTCGCGCGACTCGACCCGCCTCGTCGTGGGCCTGAGCAGTCCGGCCGGTCCGCGGCTGCTCGTCCTCGGGATCGTGCGGGTGGACGGGGTGCCGACGGCGCTCGACCCACCGCTCGAGCTGCCGGTGACCGGGCCGATCGCCTCGGTCGCCTGGGTCGACAGCCGCTCGCTCGTCGTCGTGTCGGACGCGACGGACGGGCGCACCGCGCAGATCGTCGGGCTCGGCGCGCCGGGCTCGTCGCTCGGCCCGCTCCCGGCCGACGCGGTGGCGGTGGGCGGTCGCGGGGGCGCGGGCGGGGTCCGCGTGCTCGCCGACGGCGTGGTGCTGGCGCCGGGCGGGAACGACGGCTGGACCGACACCGGGATCACCGCGGTCTACCTCGGCGTCCAGCAGTAGCGCCGCGGCGAGGCCCGACCCCTCACATCCCGGATCCGGCCCCGGTGATCCCCGGAGCGACCTCCGCACGGGCCGGCCACCCCGGGTTCCCGTCACAATGCGGGGATGGCGACGCGTCCGGCCCGGGCACTGCTCGGCGTCCTCCGCGAGGCGCTGCTCGACGCCTGGGCGGTCGTGCAGCCCGTCGACTGCCTCGGCTGCGGAACGCCGGACCGGGCGCTGTGCCCGGCGTGCCGGGCGGCGGTCGTGCCGGCCCGACCCGGGCTCGTTCGCTGCGACGCGCGCCCCGGGGTGCCCGTGATCGCCGCGGCGGACTACGCGGGCCCCGTCCGTTCGGCGCTCCTCGCCCTCAAGGACGACGGCCGCACGGACGCCGCCCGTCCGCTCGCGCGCCTGCTGCTCGGCGCGCTGCAGGCCGTCGGGAGCCCGCTCGCACCGCTGCCGGCCCGGCCCCCGGGCGGCGTCGAGCTCGCCTGGGTGCCGAGCCGCCCGGCGGCGCTGCGCCGCCGCGGCCTCGACCCGGTCCGCGAGATCGTCGCCGCCGCGCGGCTGCCGGCCTCCCGGGTGCTCGCCGCCCGCTCGGCCGGCCCGGCGCAGAAGACGCTCGGCCGCGCGGACCGGCTGGCCTCCGGCGGCCGCCTGCGAGCGCGCCGCTCGCTCGCCGGTCGCGTGTTCGTCCTGATCGACGACGTCGTGACGACCGGCGCGACGATCGCGGACGGGGTGCGGGCGATCCATGCCGCCGGCGGCGCCGTCGCGGCCGCGGTGGCCGTCTGCGCGCCCCGGCTCGACGCTCGGCGGACGCGCAGCGGAGGTCAATAGGATCGCCGCGTGGGCGATGGGACCTCGGCAGACCTGCGCGGCGCCGACACGATCGTGCTGGTCCCGACCTACAACGAGGCGGCGAGCCTGCCGCCGCTCGTCGACCGCATCCGCGCCGCGGTCCCCGACGCCGACATCCTGGTGATCGACGACGCGAGCCCCGACGGCACCGGCGAGCTCGCGGAGCGGATCGCCGACGCCGACCCGCACGTGCGCGTGCTCCACCGGGCGGCCAAGGAGGGCCTCGGGCCCGCCTACCGCGCGGGGTACGAGGCGGCGCTCGCGCGCGGATACCGCTACCTCGTGCAGATGGACGCCGACGGCTCCCACCCGCCGGAGACCCTGCCGGAGATGCTCGCGGCGGCCGCGCGGCCGGGCACGGACCTCGTCATCGGGTCCCGCTGGGTGCCAGGCGGGCGCACGGTCGACTGGCCTCGGCACCGCGAGCTGCTCAGCCGCGCGGCGAACGGCTATGCGCGTCGCATCCTGCGCATCCGGGTCGCCGACGTCACCGCGGGCTACCGGGTCTACCGGGCCGAGGCGCTGCGGGAGCTCGCCCTGGAGTCGATCCGCTCCCACGGCTACTACTTCCAGGTGGAGATGACGGTGCGCGTGCTCGACCTCGGCGGCGGCGTGACCGAGGTCCCGATCGTCTTCGCGGAGCGCGAGGCCGGTGCGTCGAAGATGACGATGTCGATCATCGCCGAGGCCATGCTGCGCGTCACCTCGCTCGGGCTGCGGCGGCTCGGCCGCCGTTCCGAGGGCCGCGTCGAGCGCCGCGACGCGCCGGTGGCCGCGCCGCTCGAGTAGCCGTGCGGCCGTCCGCCGGTCGTCCGTGACAAATGCAGGGCGAGGGTCTAGCGTGGCCCGAACAGCGCGAGACGCTGGACCCCCGGCGCGGCGCACGAGGAGGGCAACCATGGACATCTCGCTCACCGCCAAGGGCCTCGACGTCCCGGACCGCTTCCGGGAGTACGCCGCCGAGAAGGCCGAGAAGATCGCCGCGCTCGCCGACCGGGCGATCGCGCTGCAGATCAAGGTGACGAGACACGCCGCGGGCAAGGGCTCCTCGGGCGACGACCGCGTCGAGCTGACCCTCGTCGGGCCCGGCCCGCTGGTGCGGGCGGAGGCGGCGGCCGCCGACAAGTACGCCGCGTTCGACCTGGCGCACGGCCGGCTGCTGGAGCGCGTGCGCGGGGCCAAGGACCGCCGCAAGGTGCACCGCGGTCGCCACCGGCCGGTCTCGCTGCACGACGCGACGGCGGAGGGCTTCCGCGCCGTCGACGTCACGCCGGCGAGCGTCGAGGTGCTGCAGGCCGTCGCCACCGGCTCGGTGCCCGTCCAGCCGGAGGCCGAGCCGGAGTGGTCGCCGGTGGTGATCCGTCGCAAGCTCTTCCCCGCCGCGACCATGACGGCCGACGACGCCGTCGACCACATGGAGCTCGTCGGGCACGACTTCTTCCTGTTCATCGACGCCGAGACCGACCGGCCGAGCGTCGTCTACCGCCGCAAGGGCTGGGCCTACGGGGTCATCGCGCTCGACGCGGAGGCCTCGGAGGCGGACTCGGCGGTCGGCCAGCGTGCGCGGAGGGCGAGCCGGTAGACTCCACGACTGGCGCAGGCGCGCCCTCGGTTAGGAGTTGATCCGTGGCGAACGTGCTCGAACGTGTTCTCCGAGTCGGCGAAGGCCGCACGCTGCGCAGGCTGGAGCGGGTCGCCGAGCAGGTGAACGCGCTCGAGGCGCACTTCGAGGACCTCACCGACGAGGAGCTGCGCGAGGAGACCGCCGAGTTCCGGCAGCGCTACGCCGCGGGGGAGACCCTCGACGAGCTGATGCCGGAGGCCTTCGCCGCGGTGCGCGAGGCGGGCAAGCGCACGCTCGGCATGCGGCACTTCGACGTGCAGCTGATGGGCGGCGGCGCGCTGCACCACGGGAACATCGCCGAGATGAAGACCGGTGAGGGCAAGACGCTGGTCGCGACGCTCGCCGCCTACCTCAACGCCATCCCCGGTGAGGGCGTCCACATCGTCACCGTCAACGACTACCTCGCCAGCTACCAGTCCGAGCTGATGGGCCGCATCTACCGCGCGCTCGGCATGACGACCGGCTGCATCCTCTCCGGGCAGACCCCCGAGCAGCGCCGCGAGCAGTACGCCGCCGACATCACCTACGGCACGAACAACGAGTTCGGCTTCGACTACCTCCGCGACAACATGGCCTGGCAGGCCTCCGACATGGTGCAGCGCGGCCACCAGTTCGCGATCGTCGACGAGGTCGACTCGATCCTGATCGACGAGGCGCGCACGCCGCTCATCATCTCCGGGCCCTCCTCCGGGGAGGCGAACCGCTGGTTCGGCGAGTTCGCGAAGATCGCGACGCGGCTCGTCGAGGGCGCCGACTACGAGGTCGACGAGAAGAAGCGCACGGTCGGCGTCCTCGAGCCCGGCATCGAGAAGGTCGAGGACCACCTCGGCATCGACAACCTCTACGAGTCGGCGAACACGCCGCTCATCTCCTTCCTGAACAACGCGATCAAGGCCCGTGCGCTGTTCAAGCGCGACAAGGACTACGTCGTGATGAACGGCGAGGTGCTCATCGTCGACGAGCACACCGGCCGCATCCTCGCGGGCCGTCGCTACAACGAGGGCATCCACCAGGCGATCGAGGCGAAGGAGGGCGTCGAGGTCAAGGCGGAGAACCAGACCCTCGCGACCGTCACGCTGCAGAACTACTTCCGCCTCTACGAGAAGCTCTCCGGGATGACCGGCACCGCCGAGACCGAGGCGGCCGAGTTCATGTCGACCTACAAGCTCGGCGTCGTCCCGATCCCCACGAACCGGCCGATGATCCGCATCGACCAGTCCGACCTCATCTACAAGAACGAGCAGGCGAAGTTCGAGCAGGTCGTCGAGGACATCGCGAAGCGCCACGCCGCCGGCCAGCCGGTGCTCGCCGGCACCACCTCGGTCGAGAAGTCCGAGCTGCTCTCCCGGCTGCTCGCGAAGAAGGGCGTGCGGCACGAGGTGCTGAACGCGAAGAACCACGCGCGCGAGGCGGCGATCGTGGCCCAGGCCGGTCGGCTCGGCGCCGTCACGGTGGCGACGAACATGGCCGGCCGCGGCACCGACATCATGCTCGGCGGCAACGCCGAGTTCATCGCGGTCGCCCGCATGCACGACCGGGGCCTGTCGCCGATCGAGACCCCGGAGGAGTACGAGCGGGAGTGGGACGCCGTCTACCAGGCGGTCAAGGACGAGGTCGAGGCGGAGGCGGAGAAGGTCCGCGACGCCGGCGGGCTCTACGTCGTCGGCACCGAGCGGCACGAGTCGCGCCGCATCGACAACCAGCTCCGCGGCCGCTCCGGCCGCCAGGGCGACCCCGGCGAGAGCCGCTTCTACCTCTCGCTGCAGGACGACCTGATGCGCCTGTTCAACGCGGGCGCCGCCGAGGTGCTCATGCGCGGCGCGCCGGACGACACGGCGATCGAGTCGCGGATGGTCTCGCGGGCGATCCGCAGCGCCCAGTCGCAGGTCGAGGCGCGCAACGCCGAGATCCGCAAGAACGTGCTCAAGTACGACGACGTGCTGAACCGCCAGCGCGAGGCCATCTACGGCGACCGCCGGCGCATCCTCGAGGGCGACGACCTCCAGGGCCGGGTGCAGTCGTTCCTCGACCAGGTCGTCGGCGATGTCATCGACTCGCGCGCCGGAGACGGCTCGCCGGAGACCTGGGACCTCGACGCGCTCTGGACCGAGCTGCGCACGCTGTTCCCCGTCTCGATCACGAAGGACGAGGTCCTGGAGGAGGCCGGCGGCCGGCTCTCCCTCGCCGCGCTCAAGCGCGAGCTCGTCTCCGACGCCAAGGTCGCCTACCAGGGCCGCGAGGCGAGCCTGGGGACCGAGGCGACCCGCGAGCTCGAGCGGCGGGTCGTGCTCTCGGTCATCGACCGGCGCTGGCGCGACCATCTCTACGAGATGGACTACCTCAAGGACGGCATCGGCCTGCGGGCGATGGCGCAGCGCGACCCGCTCGTCGAGTACCAGCGCGAGGGCTTCGCGATGTTCCAGTCGATGATGGGGCAGATCCGCGAGGAGGCCGTCGGCTTCCTGTTCAACCTCGAGGTCCAGGTGCAGACCGAGGGCGGCACCCAGGTGCAGGCGCAGGGGCTCGAGACCGGCCACGCGCCGACCAGGGGGCTGCAGTACACCGCTCCGGGCGAGGAGGTCGGCGGCGCCGACGTCGAGGTCCGCGACGAGCGGGGCCGCATCGACCAGGCGGCCTCGGCCCGGGCGACGCAGCGCGCGGCGCAGGCCGCGCCGCAGCCGGCGCCGGCGCCGGCCGAGCAGCCGGCCGGCCGCGGCGCCTTCGGGCAGCGCACCGACGCCCCGGCGCCGGGCAACCGCGCGGACCGCCGGGCCGCCGAGCGCGGCAAGCGCTGAGGCCCCCGGTCACAGCACCGTCAGCTCCGACGCCCGCCATCGGCCGTCGACGCCGATCAGCCGCATCACGACGGCGCGGGTCCGCGGGGCGGTGTGCACCACGGTGACCGCCTCGACCGCGTCCTCCGTCGGATGCGCGATCCGGCAGGAGCCCATCGAGATGACCGGCAGCGCCGCGCGCCGACCCGTGGCGTGCCGGGCCCGCGCGGCGAGGATCGCCCGCGTGAGCAGCTGCGCGTAGACCGAGGGCTCCAGCCAGCGCGCGATCTGCTCGGGGTCGCGGGCTCCGGCGATGATCTCGACGACGCATCTCGCGAGGTTCCGCACCAGCGGGGCCGGGTCGGGCAGCGCCGCGGCGGGGGTGCGCTGGCGCCCGAACAGCTCGCCGAACTGCGCGTCGGTGAGCCGTCGTCGTCGCGGCCGCGCGCCCGGCTCCTCGTCGCCGTCGTCGACCCGGGCCGTCGATCCCTGCATGGTGCTCCATCCCGCACCGGTCCCGACGACATGCAACCACGCCGCGCGGCGCCGGGTCGAGCGGGAGCCCGAATTGTGGATAAGTCGGCCGCGTCCGCACCGTCGGTCGGCGTCGCCGCCGCCGCGCTAGCCTGGGTCGGTGTCGACGCTGAGCGATCTCATCGAGGAGCACGGACGGGCGACGCCGGCGGACATCGAGTGGCTGCACCTGCTGCTCGCCGACACGCAGCTGCTCGCCGACCTCTCCTTCGCGGACATCGTGATCTGGGCGCCGACCACCGACGGCTCGTTCATCGCGACCGCGCTGACCCGGCCGGGCGGCGCCGCGACGATGTTCTTCCGCGACATCGTCGGCCAGCGCATCGGCTCGGAGCTGCGCGCGCAGGTGCAGCAGGCCTTCGACGAGCAGCGGGTGGTCGACGCCGACTCCGCCGACTGGTCGGACGAGACCGCGACGCATGTGCGGGCGGTGCCGGTGCGCCGGGGCGGCGTGGCGGCGGGTTCGGCGCCCATCGCGGTGCTCACCCGGCACTCGAACCTCTCCGACGCGCGGACGCCGAGCCGTCAGGAGCTCACGTTCAACCAGTCCGCGAACGACCTGTTCGACATGATCGCGGCCGGGGCCTTCCCGGACCTCGACGCGCCGAGCGTGCCGCGGCGCTTCGCCCCGCGCGCCTCCGACGGCCTGATCCGGATCGACGCGGAGGGCATCGTCACGTTCGCCAGTCCGAACGCGCTGTCCGCGTTCAACCGCCTCGGCTTCGAGGGCGAGCTGGAGGGGGAGTCGCTGCCGGAGCTCACCACGGAGCTCATCGGGAGCCGGGCGGTCGTCGACGAGTCCCTCCCGCTGGTGCTCACCGGACGGGCGCCATGGCGCGCCGACGTCGAGGCGCGCGGCGGGGTCGTCGCGCTCCGCGCGGTGCCGGTGCGCCGGGGCGGCGAGCGGACCGGGGCGATCCTGCTGGTCCGGGACGTCACCGAGGTGCGCCGGCAGGAGCGCGAGCTGCTGACCAAGGACGCGACGATCCGCGAGATCCACCATCGGGTCAAGAACAACCTGCAGACCGTCGCGTCGCTGCTGCGCATCCAGGCCCGCCGGACCCACAGCGACGAGGCGCGCGACGCGCTGCAGCAGGCGATGCGCCGCGTCTCGGCGATCGCCGTCGTGCACGACACCCTCTCCGAGGGGCTCAGCCAGAGCGTCGACTTCGACGTCGTCTTCGAGCGGGTGCTGATGCTCGCCGCCGAGGTGGCGTCCAGCCACACCACACGGGTGCAGCCGACGCTGCGCGGGTCCTTCGGCGAGCTGCCCAGCGAGTACGCGACGCCGCTGGCCCTCGCGCTGACGGAGCTCGTCACCAACTCGGTCGAGCACGGCCTCGCCGGTCGGGACGACGGCGAGGTGGTGATCACGGCGACGCGCACCGACGACCGGCTCACCGTCGTGGTCTACGACAACGGCGCGGGCCTGGCGGAGGGCAAGGTCGGCTCGGGCCTCGGCACGCAGATCGTGCGCACGCTCATCCAGGGCGAGCTGTCCGGCTCGATCGACTGGCACACCCTGACCGGCAGCGGCACCGAGGTCACCATCGAGGTGCCGCTGACCTGGCTGCGCCGCGGCCGGTTCGCCGACTGAGCCCGGTCGAGGCTCAGCGGGCCACGGGGTCGTCGGCTAGGAGGCCCGGCGGGCGCGCGCCGCGCGGCGCTTCAGCGCCCGGCGCTCGTCCTCGGAGAGGCCGCCCCAGACGCCGGAGTCCTGCGAGGTGTCGAGCGCGTACTGCAGGCACATCTCGGTGACGGTGCACGTCGCGCACACCGCCTTCGCCTTCTCGATCTGCTCGACGGCGGGACCGGTGTTCCCGATCGGGAAGAAGAGCTCGGGATCCGCGGTGAGGCAGGCTGCTTTGTCGCGCCAGTCCATGGGGTGGTACTCCTTCGGTGCTGCAGCTCACGGCGCGCCAGAGGGACTCTGGCACAGGGCGTCAGCCCCGAGCCGGGAGACTTCACGTGAACCGCTCGCACCATCGGGAGCCGGAAATCAACGTCATCTAGAATCCCATAGTGGGTGACGAATATCAATCATTTTCTCGATGATCGGGAGTGAATGCGTGTCGGTTGCAGTCGAGCGTTCACCGGCCCAGCTCGTCGTCCTGACCTGGATCGTGCTCCTGGAGGCGGCGGTCCTCGCGGCCGGCACGCTGTTCCTCGCCTGGGAGCTGTTCGTCGGGGACGCGCAGGACCTGCGCTCCGCGATCGCGCTCACCGTGACCACGGCCCTGCTGACCATCGGCGTCGCCGTGGTGGGCGTCGGGCTCGCCCGGCGCTGGGCGCGCATCCGCGGCGGCGTCCTGCTCTGGCAGATCCTGCAGATCGCCCTCTCGATCGGCGCCTTCCAGGGGCTGCTCGGCCCGGCCTGGATCGGCTGGCTGCTGCTGGTGCCGGCCGGCGTCGCGATCTGGCTGCTCTTCACGAAGCCGGTGACCGCGGTCTTCCAGGCGCGCGACGCCGAGCGCCGCTGAGCCGGGGCCTCGCGCGGGGCTACGGCTCGATGCCGAGCAGCCGGCGCAGCCGGCCGACGTGCCCGGTCGCCTTCACGTTGTAGAGCGCGTGCTCGACGCGCCCCTTCGCGTCGATGACGAAGGTCGAGCGGATGACGCCGTCGAAGGTCCGCCCGTACAGCAGCTTCGGCCCCCAGACCCCGTAGGCGCGCATCACCCGGTGCCGCTCGTCGGAGAGCAGCGGGAAGTTGAGCGCGTCGCGCTCGCGGAACCTCGCGAGCTGCGCCGGCGGATCCGGGGAGACGCCGAGCACCGCCAGGCCGGAGGCCGCGAGCGCCTGGATGCTGTCGCGGAAGTCGCAGGCCTGCAGCGCGCAGCCGGGCGTGAGCGCGGCGGGGTAGAAGTAGAGCACCACCCGTCGTCCCCGGTAGTCGGCGAGGCGCACGGCCGCCCCGTCCTGGTCCGGGAGCGAGAACGCGGGAGCGCGATCGCCCGCCTCGAGCCGGGTCGGATGGTCGCTCACACCTCGACCCTAGCGGCGCCCTCGGGCCGGTCCCATCGTGGTAGTCTCGGTGACCGGCCCTGCGGGCCGCGCGCCTCTAGCTCAATTGGCAGAGCAAGTGACTCTTAATCACTGGGTTCCGGGTTCGAGTCCCGGGGGGCGTACCGCCGATCAAGCGAACGCTCGGCTGCGTGCACCCGGCGACGACGACTTGGCAGTCGCGTCCTCGAGCGACGAAGGGGCCCTCAACTCATGCAGATCGGCATCGTCGCTGAGTCCGCTGCGGGCGAGACGCGGGTGGCCGCGACGCCCTCGACGGCGGCTCAGCTGATCAAGCTCGGCTACCAGGTCGCGGTCGCGGCCGGTGCGGGCGCGCTGGCGAGCTTCCCGGACGCCGACTACGCCGCCGCGGGCGCGACCGTCGTGCCGCCGGAGGAGGCCTGGTCCGCCGACGTCGTGCTCACGGTGAACGCGCCGAGCGATGCGGAGCTCGCCCGGCTGCGGCCCGGTGCGACGCTGGTGTCCTGGCTCAGCCCGGGCCTGCACCCGGAGCTGGTCGAGCGGCTCGCCGCGCTGCCGATCACGGCGCTCGCCGTCGACGCGGTGCCCCGCATCTCGCGCGCCCAGTCGATGGACGTGCTCTCCTCCACGGCGAACATCGCCGGCTACCGCGCGGTGATCGAGGCGGCGAACGAGTTCGGCCGCTTCTTCACCGGCCAGGTGACCGCGGCCGGCAAGGTCCCCCCGGCGAAGGTGCTCGTCGCCGGCGCGGGCGTCGCCGGACTCGCCGCGATCGGCGCGGCCTCCAGCCTCGGCGCGATCGTGCGCGCGACCGACCCGCGGCCGGAGGTCGCCGACCAGGTGCGCTCGATCGGCGGCAGCTATCTCGCGGTCGAGGTCGAGGTGGAGCAGTCGACCGACGGGTACGCGAAGGCGACCAGCGAGGCGTACGACCGCCGTGCCGCGGAGCTCTACTCCGAGCAGGCCCGCGACGTCGACATCATCATCACCACCGCGAACATCCCCGGCCGGAAGGCCCCGGTGCTCATCACCGCCGCGGACGTCGCCTCGATGCGCTCCGGCTCCGTCATCGTCGACCTCGCGGCGGCCAACGGCGGCAACGTCGAGGGCACGGTGCCCGGCGAGCGGGCGGTCACGGCCAACGGGGTCATCATCATCGGCTACACCGACCTCGCGCGCCGGCTGCCCGCCCAGGCGAGCCAGCTGTACGGCCAGAACCTCGTCAACCTGCTCAAGCTGCTCACCCCGGCCAAGGACGGCGTGCTGACCCTCGACTTCGACGACGTCGTGCAGCGCGCGATCACGGTGGTCCGCGACGGCGAGCAGCTCTGGCCGCCGCCGGCGGTGCAGGTCTCGGCGGCGCCG
>Ga0209934_1000884_pt1 | contig 22327 bp, 14 predicted proteins | sample ThiBiot_750_plan_2_FD_183950 | JGI IMG/M metagenome (GOLD analysis project Ga0209934, IMG submission 183950) | Wastewater bioreactor microbial communities from Cape Town, South Africa - Thiocy_expt_750_plan (SPAdes) | ecosystem: Engineered > Bioreactor > Thiocyanate-remediating >...
TGCTGACAGGCTTGGTATTCACAGGTCTTTACCGTGCGGCAGCACAGGACGTCATCACGGGCGTGGTCAAAGACGAATCGGGCCAGGGATTGCCCGGCGCAACGGTGGTCGAGAAAGGCTCCACGAAATATGCCCTGACCGATATCGACGGGAAGTTCAGTATCCCGCCGGCTAAGGAGTTCCCATTTACATTGCAGATCAGCATTACCGGCTTCCAGCAGCAGGAAATCGAGATTTATGAACAACCGACCGAAGCTGTCGAAGTCGTGCTGAAAACGGCTAACCTGCTCGACGAGGTGGTGGTAGTGGGTTATGGCGAACAGAAGCGGAAGGACATTACCGGTTCCGTCGCTTCGGTCCCGATCGAGATCAAAAGTCAGCCGGTTGCGTCGGTAGAGCGTCTTTTGCAGGGTTCCGTTGCCGGGGCGGTCGTCACGCAGACTTCCGGGCAGCCGGGTGGGGGCGTGAGCGTGCAGATACGCGGAAACAACTCCATCACAGCCGGTAGCGATCCATTGTATGTCATCGACGGTTTTCCGGTCAATAACGATTACGGCCTCACCGACGCCGGCGTGACCGACGGTTCGAAGATCAACCCGCTTTCTTCCATCAATACGGCGGATATCGAGAATATTGATGTGCTGAAAGATGCCTCAGCAACAGCGATTTATGGCTCTCGTGGTGCGAATGGGGTAGTTATCATCACCACCAAAAGCGGTTCGAAAAACAAGTCGTCAATCAACTATGATGCCTATTACGGGCAGCAGAAAGTGCTCCGCACCATTCCATTGCTGAATGCCGCACAGTGGTGGCAACTGCGCAAAGACGCGGCTGCCAACTCCGGTAAAACCGCTTCTATTCCTACGATCGGAGGTTATTCGCTCGACACCACAGGCGCTGGCACCGACTGGCAGGACGCCGCTTTCCGCAGCGCTTCAATCCAGAGCCATAACCTTTCCATTCTCTCGGGATCCGATAAAACGAAGCTTGCCATCTCAGGTAACTATTTCAAACAGAATGGGATCCTGCAAAACACCGACTTCCGCCGCTTCTCGGCACGCATTAACCTGGACCACCAGTACAGCGACCGCTTCCGTATTTTCACCAGCTTGAACGCGAGCAATACCAAGGCGAACGTAGCCCCCACAGCCATTGTCGGAAACCTGTTGCTGACGCCACCGGCGCTGCCCATTTACCAGGACGATGGCACATTCGTCGTGAACAGCCCGTTCGAGTCGGCGCTGCAGAACCCGATCAACTCGTTGTACAACCAGCTGAACGAGACCATCACGAACCGTTTCCTCGGTAATGTGTCCGGTGAATACACGATCGCGGATGGTTTGAAAGCGAAAATCCTCATCGGTGCTGACGTGGTGGGCAACAAGCAGAACCGCTATTTGCCCAGCACGACATCGGAGGGTGCCGCTTTGAGCGGTGACGCAATCGTCGGCTCCGTATTTACGACCAACTGGCTGAACGAGAACACCGTCAGCTATGAAAAGGAATTTGACGAAAAGAATAAAGTCAATGCGGTGGCGGGTTTTACGGCGCAGGTTTCCCAAACCAAAGGAGCCATTGCCGAAGCTGCGGGTTTTGCGACAGACGCATTTGAATACAACAACCTGGCCACCGGAGTTACCACCATCGCTCCCCGCTCGCTGGCCAGCAAATGGGCGCTGGCTTCGTGGCTCGGGCGTGTGAACTATGCGTTCGACGAGCGTTACCTTGTGACATTTACATTGCGGGCCGATGGTTCTTCCAAATTCGGCAGCGGCAATAAATGGGGCTATTTCCCGTCGGCCGCCATTGGCTGGAATGTGAATGAAGAGAAATTCTTCCAGCGTTTTAAAAAGATCAGTCTGCTGAAACTGCGTTTGAGTGCCGGACAAACGGGTAACCAGAATATCCCTGCGTACCAATCGCTTTCGCAGCTCAACTATTTCCGCTACAACTTCTCGAATACCACCGTTTCCGGCTTTGCGCCTAACACCGTCCCCAACCCGAACCTGGGCTGGGAAAAGACCTTCCAGACGGATTTCGGTATTGACCTGGGTCTGTTCAAAAACCGCATTAACATTATCGCGGACTACTATTACAAGAAAACTACGGATCTGCTCCTGACTCGTACAGTACCAGGCACTTCCGGTCTGTCTGACTTCTATAACGGCCAGGCTTCGGTGGTGTACCAGAACATCGGGGCGGTTTCCAACCAGGGTGTGGAGTTGTATATCAATTCAAGAAACACGGAAGCTGCATTCAAATGGAACACGATCTTCATCGTTTCCAAAAACACCAATAAAATCCTGAGCCTGGGCGATGGCGTGGACCAGATCATCCCGGTGATCTCCGCACCATCGATCGCGAAAGTGGGTTATCCGCTGGGTTCGTTCATCGTATACCAGACCGACGGCATTATCCAGGAAGGCGATGCGCCATTGACCCCGCAGCAAAACAAAAGCCCCGGCGGCCAGAAATACAAGGATATCAATGGCGATGGGGTGATTACACAGGCAGGCGACCGCGTGGTGGTGAAAAACCAGCCGGCTTTGACGGGCGGTATTACCAATACATTCAATTATGAAGGATTTGACCTGACCGTTTTCTTTCAGGCTTCACTCGGGGGCAAGCTCTATAATGCGAACCGCGCCAACCTTGAACTCGGTACGGGGTATACCAATGGCTCCGATCTGCTGCTAGACCGCTGGACGCCGACAAACACCAATACCGATGTAAAGGCTGCCTACCAGGACCCGGCGATTACCATTTCGGACCGGTTTATCGAAGATGCGACTTACTACCGTTTGAAAAACCTCTCGCTGGGCTACACGTTCCCGAAAGCGCTGCTTTCGAGACTGCATATCGACAACCTGCGGGTGTATGTGTCAGCGCAGAACCCCAAAACCTGGACCAAATACACCGGTTTTGACCCTGAGGTAAGCTTGAACGGGCAGTCGCTGATCAACAAGGGGGTTGACCAGGGTGTGTATCCTAACAATAAATCCTACCAGGTGGGTCTATCCCTCACTTTCTGATAACCACCATTCCAAAATAGATTGAAATGAAAGCATTTAAATATATTCTATTGGGTTTTACGGCATTCGCGTCGCTATCGTGCGAGGAATTCCTGAAAGAAGAACCGGAAGCATTTTTGTCGGAAGACCAGTACTACAAGACGCAGGCCGATGCGGTGAATGCCGTGAATGCGGTATATTTCTTCCTGAATTCAGGCGGCTCTTCGATCCAGACGCCCTATAACACCCTTTTCAACACGGGTATGAACATGGCGGGGGACGACGAGGACCCGGGACCGGGTGCGACGAACCCCGACGTGCGGTCGTTGTCCGTACTGGCGCATTCATCAACCAACCTGCGGATTTACGAAATCTGGCAGCAGCATTATGCCGCGATCAAGAAGGCCAATGTCGTGCTCGAAAAAGTACCGGCTATTCAGTTTGACGAATCGTTGAAAGCACGTCTGCTGGGCGAGACTAAATTCCTTCGTGCATTGTATTATTTCAACCTCGTTCGTTTGTACGGCGATGTGCCGCTGATCCTCGAATACCAGAAATTTGTGAACGCGGGAGATTATGCGATTGCGAAATCGCCTTCGGCGGACATTTACGCGCAAATCGAGAAAGACCTTACCGAAGCTGCAACAGTGCTGCCCGCTACTTACGCGTCGCCTAATGTAGGGCGGGCGACGGCGGGCGCTGCGAAGGCATTGCTCGCGAAGGTATACCTGGCGCAGGCATCGTTCCCGCTGAAAGTGAGTGCCAAATACCAGAGCGCGGTGAACAAGGCCGAGGAAGCATTGTCGTCGGCGGACGGCGGCACAGGTAATTACGGGTACGACCTCGTGGCCAACTATGCCGAAGTGTTTTTGCCTGCATTCAAAAACAACAAGGAACATATTTTCTCGGCGCAGTTTAAATCCAACTCCCTGGCACAGGGTAACAACGAATGGCCGCGTTCGATCCTCTCCGGTGTGCCGGGCCTGAATGGCAACTATGCCCACATGGTGCGCTATTACACGCAGGGCAACGACAAGTTTTTCAGCATTTATAAATTGTATAAACCGGGCGATAAGCGCCGCGATGTTACATTCGTCAGAAGCTTCACCAGCCCGACCAACGGCCGCAAATACGCCCTGCCGATTGCCAATGCAGCCGTACCCAACGACTCGACGCCGTTCTGGAACAAATGGGCCGATCCGGCTTCTACGGCGGTGACCAACCAGTCGGCAGCCAATGTGCCCATTATCCGTTACGCCGAATTATTGCTGATCCACGCCGAAGCGGAAAACGAGGCGAACGGTCCGACGCAAAAGGCCTACAAATCGCTGAACAGAGTCCGGAAACGCGCCGGCCTGCCCGACCTGACCACCGGATTGACCAGAGACCAGTTCCGTGACTCGGTGTATCTCGACCGCCGTCTGGAGCTCACTTACGAGTATCAGCGCTGGTTTGACCTGATCCGTCAGCGCGATGCGAACTACAACAGCACATTTGTGGCTAATCAGCAGAAAGTCGGCAAAACGAATGCGGCTCCGAAGCACGTCTTTTACCCGATCCCCCAATCGGAGATCGATAACAATGCCCTTTTGAAGCAAAACCCGCTCTGGGAGTAATACTGTGTTTGCAATCTGCTGGAATTGAATATTGAATGAATACGAAATCTTCCTTTTGGATGGGTACTCTTTGGGCATTGGCGGCTATCACGCCGGTGCCCGCACAATCCACCTCGGGGAAACCTAATATTGTCCTGATACTCGCCGACGATATGGGCTTCTCGGATCTGGGGAGCTTCGGCTCCGAAATCGGCACACCCAACCTGGACAAACTCGCGCGGGAGGGCTTGCGCATTACCCAGTTTTACAACAGCGGCCGCTGCTGCCCGTCGCGTGCAGCGTTGCTGACGGGACTGTACCCGCATCAGGCGGGCGTAGGCGACATGGTGCAGGACAAGGGTACGCCTGCTTACAAGGGATATCTGAGCAAAAACAGCGTCACTATTGCCCAGCTGCTCAAAACGGCAGGCTATCATACCATTGTTTCGGGTAAATGGCATGTCGGACTGGTGCCCTCGGCCTGGGCTGTGAACCGCGGGTTCGATCAGTCGTTTACCCTGCAAAACAATGGAGCCAGCTATTTCAACTCCGAGCCGCTTTACAACGACGGACGGACTGTTACTTTTCAGGTGAATGGGCGGCAGATACAACGCCACGATACTTCACGCTATCTCACACAAGCCATTACGGATTTTGCCATCCAATCCATCGATCGCATTAAAGATCAGCAAAATCCTTTCTTTTTATTCCTCGCCTACAATGCACCGCACTGGCCGATCCAGGCACTTCCGGAAGACATTGCCAGATACAAAGGCAAGTACATGCAGGGCTGGGATGCATTGCGACAGGCCCGGTACCGGAAGCTGATCGCGCTGGGCATTATCAGAAAGGAATGGAAACTGTCGCCACGCTATGAAAGAGCGCCAGAATGGAACGCATTATCCGTCGCGGAAAAAGCGCAGTGGGACACCCGGATGGCGATTTACGCGGCAATGGTGGACCGTATGGACCAATGCATCGGGCAGGTACTCGCCAAACTAAAAGCCATCGGGCGCGACAGGAACACCCTTTTGCTATTTGTTTCGGACAATGGCGGAAGCGGGGACACGGTTCGGGAATGGAGCTATGTCACCCAAAAAACAGGCGAACCCGGCTCGGTGAATTCCATTGACAGCTATGATCCTCCCTGGGGCAATGCCAGCAATACGCCTTTCAGACTTTTCAAGAAAAATACCCACGAGGGCGGCATTGCATCGCCATTCATCGCCTGGTATCCGGGAAAAATCAAGGGCAATGCGTTGAGCAACCAGGTAAGCCACATTACCGATATCATGCCGACCATCCTCGAAGTGGCGGGCGTGCATTACCCCGAAATCTTCGGGGAAGAAAAACTTACACCTCTCGCGGGCTCTTCGTTGACACACCTGTTTCAAAATCCGGCAGCGAAGCAGCACAAAACTATTTTCTGGGAGCACGAGGGCAGCCGGGCTGTGCGCAATGGCGACTGGAAGCTAGTGGCCGAGCTCAATCAGCCATGGGAATTGTATAACCTGAAAACCGACCGCAGCGAAACCCGTAACCTCACCGGACGCCATCCCGAGAAAGTGAAGGAATTGGAAAAGGAGTTCTCCGAATGGGCCGTGAAAGTAGGTGTGGTGGACTGGAATACGATCAGATAGGAATTGATATTGATTTAAAACACATTCAAAAACAGTGGTTATGAAAAAAATGTATCATTCATGGAGTCAATTCTCGCTGGGAGCTTTGACTCTGTTGGCGGCCAGTGGCGTGAATGCGCAATATGCGCCTGCACCTGCTTACCAGGGAAAAATCGGCAAAACAGTGGCGGAAACGCAGCAGTCGTGGCCCGAGAAAAAGAAGGCGCCAAAAGGCGCTCCGAATGTGGTGTGGATATTGCTGGACGATATTGGTTACGGCGCCATCAGTACTTTCGGAGGGCTGATCCATACCCCTACGCTGGACAGCCTCGCTAACAACGGGTTGAGATATACCAATTTCCACACGACCGCCATTTGCGCTCCCACACGCGCATCCCTGCTCACGGGCCGCAACGCGCATTCCGCGCATATGGGGCTATTCCCCGAAACCGCCATCGGCACACCGGGCTATGACGCGCTCATTCCGTTTGAGAAAGGTACGATCGCGGAAATCCTGAGAGATAATGGCTACAATACCTTTGCGCTAGGCAAATGGCACATTACGCCGTTGGCGGACCTCACGCCGGCAGGGCCATTCAACCGCTGGCCGACCGGACGCGGCTTCGAGCAGTTTTACGGATTTCCGTCACGCGGGAGCATTGACCAATGGCATCCCGAGCTTTGGGAAGGCACGCACCGCGAACCGGACCGGCAGGATGGCAAGCATTTTAACGAACTCATCGCCGACCGTGCCATCAGCTATTTGGCAAGCCAGAAATCGGGGAATCCCGACAAGCCTTTCTTTTTATATGTAGCTACCGGGGCCGGGCACGCGCCGCATCAGGTCGCTAAGAAATGGTCGGACAAATACAAAGGCAAGTTCGATGCGGGCTGGGATGCTTACCGCGAGCAGGTTTTGGTAAATCAAATCAAGCTGGGGGTAGTACCCAAAACGGCCAAGGTGCCGCCGCGTAATCCGGGTGTGAAAGAATGGAATTCGCTCGGTACCGAGGAGAAAAAACTCTACGCGCGGTTTATGGAAACATATGCGGGCTTTTTGGAACAAACAGACCATGAAATCGGGCGGGTTATCAGCCACATCCGCGAATCGGGCGAGCTGGATAACACCATTGTGATCGTATCGGTAGGGGACAATGGGGCCAGTAAGGAAGGGACATTCGTAGGTACCGTCAACAACTTTGGAACGGGTATTTCGGAAGAGGAGCGTTTGAAAAAGAACATCGAGCAGATCGACCTGATAGGTACCGAGTTTTCAAAAGTTAACTATCCGCTCGGCTGGGCTGCGGCGACCAATGTGCCTTTCCGCCACTGGAAACAGGACGCCAATGCGGAAGGCGGCACGCACAATCCGCTGATTGTGTTCTATCCCAAAGGCATTAAGGAAAAAGGGGGCATCCGGAACCAGTACGGCCATGTTTCCGACATTCTGCCCACTACATTGGAATTGCTGAACATCAAAGCGCCGGTAGTGCTGAACGGCATCAAGCAAGATCCGATCGAAGGCACGAGCCTGGCTTACAGCCTCAACGACGCCGGCGCCAAAAGCCGCCATACGGTGCAGTACTATGAAATCCGCGGCTCACGCTCCATTTATAAAGACGGCTGGAAAGCGGGGTCATTGCATGTCAAAGGACAGGATTTTGAGAAGGACAAATGGGAGCTCTATAATCTGAATGAAGATTTTAATGAAACCAACGACCTGGCCGCATCCAATCCGGCGAAGCTGAAAGAGCTGAAAGCGCTCTTCGACAGCGAGGCTTTGAAATACAATGTGTACCCGCTGAAAGATGGTACCGAGCCATTTACCCTACCCACTGCCTATAACCAGGTGGATAAGGTAGTACTTTATCCGGGCCAATCGACGATCATCGATGTGGCGAGCCCGTTTGCATTGAAACGTTCGTTCTCGATCGCTGCGGACGCTGTGTTGGCCGGTGCGGAAACCGAAGGTGTTCTTCTCTCGCGAGGCGGCGCGGCAGGAGGGCTGAGCTTTTTTATCCAGAATCAGAAACTACATTTTGTGTACGCAGTGGGCGATGGCAACAGATATGCCGTGAGCTCGGCGCCTGCTACCTTACCTGCCGGTAAAGTGGAGTTGAAAGCGAACGTTCTGTATGACCAGAATGGTGGTGGGGTGGTGACTTTGTATGTCAATAATGCGAAAGTCGGAGAAGGGACATTGGCCAAAACTTCTGATGCATTGTATCTGCACGAGGGTGTGAATGTGGGTTTCGATGACCTGACACCGGTAGGGGATACCTACAAAGTGCCTTTTGCATTTACTGGTAAAATCAATAAAGTAACCATCGACCTCGCGCCAGCGCAGCAGGCTGCTCTGGGGACGAAATAAATGGTGTTTGATTCGTTACTATAATGCAAATGCAAAACCTGACCCGCAAAATCCTTCTGGCGATATTCACCATCGCATTACATCCGGCCCTGGCGCAGGACCGCCCGAACATCCTCTGGATCGTCAGCGAGGACAATACCATATTACTCGGCAGTTACGGCGACAAATTCGCCACCACGCCGAACCTGGACCTGTTCGCGACCGGGAGTATCCGATACAAAAATGCATTCTCGACCGCTCCCGTGTGTGCACCCTCGCGGAACACGCTCATTACAGGCATGTACCCGCCTTCGCTCGGAACTGAGCACATGCGCAGCACGTACCCGGCACCCGGATTTGTGAAGTTCTTCCCGAAATACCTGCGTGAGGCCGGCTATTACACGACGAACAATGCCAAGAAGGATTATAACACGCCGGATCAGCCAGATGCCTGGGATGAATCGAGCGGTAAAGCGACATACAAGAACCGGAAGCCGGGCCAGCCGTTTTTTGCGGTATTTAATTTGAATGTATCCCACGAAAGCTCGCTCCACGAGCCGCTCCCGGTGCTGAAACATGACCCTGAAAAAGTGCCGCTGCCGCCTTACCATCCGGCGACGCCCGAACTGAAACACGATTGGGCCCAGTATTACGACAAGCTGGAAGAAATGGACCGGCAGTTCGGGAAGCTCTTGCAGGAGTTGAAAGACGAGGGGTTAGCGGAGAATACGATTGTCTTTTACTATGCCGATAATGGCGGCGTACTGGCCCGCAGCAAGCGTTTTATGTACGAATCGGGCCTGCATGTTCCGCTGATCATCCATTTGCCGCCGAAATATGCGCATCTGGCAAGTCAGCAACAAGGCACCGTATCGGACAGGCTGGTGACGTTCCTCGATTTTGCACCGACGGTGTTGAGTCTGGCGGATATTAAAGTGCCTGACTACATGCAGGGCGGTGCGTTTCTGGGCAAGCAGCAAAAGCCGGAACCGCCATATGCATTTGGTTTTCGCGGAAGAATGGACGAGCGGATCGATATGTCGCGTTCGGTGCGGGACAAGAAGTTTCGGTACATCCGGAATTATTTACCTCACAAAATTTACGGGCAGTACCTGGAATATCTCTGGCGTGCGCCGTCGGTGAAATCGTGGGAAGATCTTTACAAGGCCGGAAAGCTGAATGCGGCACAATCCAAATTCTGGGAGCCGAAACCTGCCGAGGAGCTTTTCGACGTCGATGCCGACCCGCACGACACCCATAACCTGGCTGGCGATCCGCGGTACAAAAAGGAGCTGGACAGGCTGCGGAAGGGCAATGAGCAGTGGATCGGTAGTTACAAAGACGTAGGCTTTATCCCGGAGGCCATCATTTACGAGATTGCGAAAACGACGCCATTATACGATTACGCCCGGAGCGGCCGGTATAATTTCGGCAAGATTGTCGCCATTGCGGACAAGGCTTCGTCGAGAAACCCTGCAAACACCAAGGCGCTGATCGAGGCACTGGCCGACCCCGACCCGTCGGTACGCTATTGGGGAGCTACCGGCCTGACCGTTTTAAAGGCCGCATCAGGCAAAACCGCACTGCAAAAGGCATTGAAAGACCCTGAACCGGCCGTGCGCATCGCCGCCGCCGAGGCGTTGTACGTGACCGGTACAGATAAACCGGGTGCCATAGCTGCATTGACCGATGCATTGAAAAGCGACAACCCCTATGCCCGGCTCCAGGCCCTGAATATCCTGGACCTTACCGGAAAGGATGCCGCGCCGGCCATTGCCGAGGCAGAAAAGATCTCGGCGCAAACGGCGGAAATGTTCGACTATGACATTCGCGCCGCCAAAGTGTTGCTGAACAATTTCAGGAATTCCAAATAAAGTCGATAGCCAAGGCCAGCCACCGAAAGCAGTAATCACTTTAAATCCAGTTTCAATGAAAACTTTCAAACCAATGTGGACATTGGTATGGCTGCTCTTTGCCCATACCGTACTGAATGCACAGACTGCGCCGGACTCCCAGGCCGCTGCAAAACATGACCTCGTTTCTTTCGAAGCGTTCGAAACGCGCCTTGCCAAAGCCGGCAAGAACGCCCAGATCCTCGACGCACGCCTGCCGGAAGAGTACGCACAAAATCACCTGGAAGGTGCGACCAGTTTCAGCGTCGCCAACGAAGCCGATTTCGCAAAAGCCATTGCCAGACTCGACAAAAGCAAACCGACATTCATTTACTCGATCGCCAACGGCCGCAGCGGCAAACTCGCCAGGGATCTCCGCGACCATGGCTTCAAGGATGTTACCGAATTGCCTGGCGGGCTTAGCAAATGGATCGGCATGGGCAAACCCGTCGTGTCCACCGTAGGCCCCGGCCTCTCACTGAGCGATTACCGGGCGTCTTTGAAATCCGACAAACTTGTCCTCGTCGATTTCGGCTCCCGCTATTGCGGTTCCTGCAAACGCCTGGCCCCCATCGTGGATTCCATTAAAAATGAACAGGCTAACTCCTTGAAAGTGATCAATATTGAAGCCTACGAAAACAAGGCGCTTACCCAAGAATTGGGAGTGACTGCATTGCCGACCTTGATTCTTTACCGGGGGAACCAAGTGGTATGGAAGAAGAGCGGCGTCACGCCGAAAGGGGAGATTGAAAGGGTGCTGGCAGAGGCTAATTTGTGAAAGAAAGTGGATAAAATCGACCGACTGCTTCATGGTGGTCGGTCGATTTTGACTAATGCTCGGCCTTAGGCGTCTTTACACAAAGATTCTTTCTCCCACGGAAAGGGTGGTTCAAGCTTTGAAAAATATTCATCGGCTTCTTGGTGTTTTTTATTTAGAAATGGGGAGTTTATTATCGCTTCAAAAATTTTTTCTCGTTCGGCGAGAATGTCCTCGATATTAAACTCCTCACTCCCCATTTTTTGCTTTTCCATGGTCGCGCTCATATGTCCAATGTTATTAAAGTTAGGAAATTATTTAAGCCTTGCCAATATTCGTTCATATTGATTACCAACTGTGTATTCCGCGACCTCGTTATTTTTTGCACCCCAGAAATTACAATTAACTGCTAGTTCGCTCCAATGCGAGTCAATCACCCTTTGGTACAAGATGGTGCGTTGGTTTTTCCCAAGTGCCAAAGACTTGATGTCGGCATATCCTTGAAAAGATAGAGTGGCGCGCGTGTTTTGAGCCATAAACTCCATGGCGATTTGGACTACTGTGGCAATTATCCTGGGCATATCCCCATTCCCGCTCCTGACGGAATGATCGAGAGTCCAGCCATTGGTTGTTTTTCGGGCGTCTCCAAATGCCAGATTATAAATTGGTCTCAAAAAATCAGGAGCAGCATTCGGTAGCGGCTTGATCGAAACGCCTTTCAGAATTTTTCCCCGACTACCCTCGCTAATGAAGAAATAGCCGACACCATCGGCAGTCGTGTAGAAAGTATATGTTTCTCTATCCATATTAGTGTGCTTAAATTAACCCAAAGCACCCTTCTACAAACGGCTATCGATTTCCCTTATCACCAATGATCCTCCGGTACAAAAAACGCCCGTCCAGTATCCTGAACGGGCGTTGCGGAGACGAATGATATTATTTTAGAATATAAACTTCGTGCTCAAAAAATTGGAAGTGTCCTCATGCACGATCTCGTTGATCAACTGCTTGTTGGCGGCGTTCATTTTGAAGGCTACCAGCGAGCGGATGGAGAAGGCGCGGATGGCGTCGGGGACGGAGAGGGTACCTTCCGCGCTGTCTTTGCGGCCTGTGAACGGAAACACGTCCGGGCCGCGCTGGCATTGCGTGTTAATGTTCACGCGGCTTACCTGGTTTACCAGCGGGTCGATGAGTGAGGCTACTTCGTGGGCATTGTTGCTGAAAATACTTACCTGCTGGCCGTGGGTAGATTCGATGAGGAATTCAATGGTTTCTTCCAGGTCGTCGAAGGGCACCACGGGCACGATCGGCCCGAACTGCTCTTCGTGGTAGAGCTTCATCTGGCCGTTCACCGGGTAAACGACGGCCGGGTAGAAGAATGAGCCTTCGGATTTACCGCCGTTTTCATTGACCACTTTCGCACCGTGCGCTTCCGCGTCTGCAATGCAGTCGTTGAGGTATTCAATTTTATTGGTTTCAGGCAGCGGGGTAAGCGATACCCCCTTTTCCCAGGGCATTCCGAATTTCAGTTCGGCAACGGCCGCGCTGAATTTTTCGAGGAATGCATCGGCAACTGTACGGTGCACCCAAATGATTTTCAAAGCCGTACAACGCTGACCATTAAACGATAGCGAGCCGGTGATGATTTCTTTCACCGCAAGATCGAGATCCGCCTCAGGTGTGACAATCGCCGCATTCTTGGCATCCAAGCCGAGCACTGCACGCAGGCGGTTCACTTTCGGGTGGGATTTCTTCAGTTCATTAGCCACTTTGCTGGAACCGATCAGCGTCAGGACGTTGATTTTGCCCGACTGCATGAGCCCCGGAACAATGGTGTTACCGCGACCGTAGATCACATTCACGACACCTTTCGGGAAGCAATCGCGGAAGGCTTCCTGCAATGGGTAATGCAGCAGCGTACCGAATTTAGGCGGTTTGAAAAGCAATGTATTGCCCATGATCAGTGCTGGGATCAGGGTGGTGAAAGTTTCGTTGAGCGGATAGTTGAACGGACCCATGCAAAGCACTACGCCCAGCGGCGAACGCCGCACCTGCGCCGCAATACCGTCGACGATATCGAAGCCGGACGAGACGCGGTCGAGGTTTTTGAGCGAATCGATGGTGGCGTAAATGTATTCAACGGTACGATCGAATTCCTTGACGGAGTCGGCAAATGACTTCCCGATTTCCCACATGATGAGCTTGACGATGATGTCTTTTTTCTCGATCATACGGCCGGTAAACTGCTCTACGCAGTGAATGCGTTCGGCAACGCCCATTGTGGGCCACTCACCGCGGCCGCTGTTGTACGCGGTGACAGCCGCGTCCAGCGCTTCCGCAGCTTCGGTGGCGGTGCATAACGGGTAGCTTCCGATCAGCTTGCGTTCGAGGCCGTTGGCAGTTTGCACGCAGATTGGCGAGTAAACTTCGTGAAACGGCCCGTCCCAGGTCTTCATTTCGCCATTGCAAAGGTACTCGCGCTGGTGGATCAGGGATGGCAGGCTGAACTCCGCAGGAATGTCTTTTTCTTCAACAAAGATGTTCCTTAACGTGGAATTGAAATCCATTGAATCAGATTTTTGTGGATAAGAATTGATTAAAAAAAGCGCACTTGGATTAATGACGAAGTTTTGCAATTATATCCTTATCAACAAGTCGGATTTTGACGAAGTTTTATCTAAACCTGATTTCTTCCCGTCATTTTGAAGAAGCGGGTTATCAGAAAGATCGAGGCCATCGTTAATCCGAGGATCAGACCGAGCCACATGCCCGATGCGCCCATTCCGAAATGGAATGCGAGCGTGTACCCGACCGGGATCCCGATCACCCAATACGCGATACCGATCAGGATCGTTGGTGTTTTCACATCCTTGATACCCCGCAACAGTCCCGCACCGATAGCCTGGGTGGCATCGGAAATCTGGAAAACGGCCGCGAAAAGGAGTAGTAATGCGGCAAGTCCCACCACGTCGGTATTGTTGTTGAATGCGAGGGGCAAGTGGTTGCGCAGTACGCCGAAAGTAATGGCGCAAAGTGTTCCGTAAATCAATGCGGTGATGAGTGTGCTTTTACCGATCACAAAAATCTTCGCCCAGTCGCTGCGCCCGAGTGCATTGCTCACGCGTATCGAACCCGCCTGTGCGAGGCCCATTGAAACCATAAATGTGAAGGAAGCACTGCTCAGCGCGATCTGATGCGCCGCCTGCGCCACCGCGCCCAGGGTACCGATGATAATGCCAGATACCGCAAATGCGCCCGCTTCCATCCCGATCTGCAAGCTGCTGGGTACGCCTATGTGCAGCAGTTCGCGCCATGTCTGCCCTTTGAAATACCATTGGTTGCGGCTAACGGCGATGTATTTTTGAAAAGTTTTGTGCTTCAAAATGACAAACAGCAATGCGAGGAACATCATACTCCTGGTAATGAGCGTCGCCCAGCCTGCGCCTTCCAGTTCGAGGCGCGGGAACCCCCAGTTGCCGTAAATGAGGAGCCAGTTGAGCAAAATATTGACAGGCATACCCGCCAGCGAGAAGATCATCGCGGTACGGGTGTGTTCAAGGCCGTCGGCGAATTGCTTCAAGGTCATGAAGAGCAGCATGGGAATAATGGAAAGGCCCATCAGCCGCATGAACGGGATCGCCAGCTCCACGACCTCCGGGTCCTGCCCAAGGTTACGCAGGTAATCTTTTCCAAAAAGCAATGTGAAGGAAATGACCAGCGCGGTGAGCGTGCAAAGGCAGAAACCGTTGAAAAGATAATGCGACACCTGCTGCGCGTCGCGTCGGCCGTTGGCGAGGGATACCATTTGCGAAACGGAGATCGTCATGCCGATCCCGATCACGAAAGGGATGTTCATCGCATTGATGACGAGTGCGGCCGCGGCCAGCTGTTTGTAGCTGATCGCACCCACCATTGCACTGTCGATAAGGTGGAGGGCCATCTGGGCCAGTTCTCCGATAATGATAGGAAACGCTAATCTTAAAGTTTGTGATGCTTCGCTTTTCATGGCCTGTGTGGATCTGCAAAAAGAGTGCAAAGGTACAAAATTCCGCCGGAGCCGTGGGAAGTTCATTTTAATATATCATTATGGTAGAGTAAAATGGCGGCGGAAACCGGTTTGTATGGGTAACAACTTTTTAAAGTATTTGAGAAAATATTACAACAGGATAATGGCTATCAGGAGCAGTTTGAAGCAGGGCTTTCTTTCAGGGAAGGCGCGTGGTTTTGTGGGGTTTGCATTGATTCTCGGGATGTTGGCAGCGGCGCCGGCTGTGGCGCAGAATAACGGGAAATTGAAGGTTACAGGCAAGATTATCGATGGTGCGAACAATGCGCCGCTCGGTTACGCGAGTATCCGGCTCTTCAAAACAACCGATAGTTCATTCGTGTCCGGCGCGATCACAGACGAGACAGGCGGGTTTGTGGTAGACATCGCGGCCGGTACCTATTATGCATTGTCTGAATTCATTGGATATAAACCCAATTACACAACTAATATAAAAGTGAGTGCGGCCAATTCTCCGCTGAACCTGGGCGTGATTAAGGTGGCGGCTTCCGCCCGGACGCTCGATGAGGTGACCGTGCAGGCGGAGAAGAGTTCCATGGAGTTGACGCTCGATAAAAAGATATTCAATGTAGGGAAAGACCTCGCCAATGCAGGCGGTACGGCTGTCGATATTTTGACCAACGTCCCGTCGGTAGCCGTGGATGTGGAGGGTAATGTGAGTCTGAGGGGGAGCGGAAACGTACGCATTCTGATCGATGGCAAGCCTTCGGGGCTGGTGAGCATCAAGGGCGCCAGCGGGTTGGCGCAGTTGCAGGGCAGTATGATAGAGCGGGTGGAGATCATCACCAATCCATCGGCGCGTTACGAAGCCGAGGGGATGGGCGGCGTGATCAACATTGTGCTGAAAAAAGAACGGAAAGAGGGCATTAACGGCTCGTTCGACATTATTACCGGGCATCCTACCAACTTTGGCGGGGCTGCGAACGTGAACTACCGGAAGAAAAACCTCAACTTTTTTATCAACTACACGATGTCGTACCGCAATACGCCGGGCAGGAATTTTGTGTACCAGGAGCTTTACCGTAACGATTCCACGTTCATTATGGAGCGTGATATGAAGAGCAACCTGAAAGGCATGGCCAACAGCGCGCGCGGGGGGATCGATTATTATTTCAATTCCAAGAATGTCCTCACAGGCGCATATACATGGCGTACAAGCAAAGGCAAGCGGTTTTCGACGCTCAATTACCGCGATTACCTGTCGAGCCTGAACAATATGACGAGCTACACCCGCCGGACGCAGGATGAAACCGAAACGGAGCCGAACTCGGAATATGCATTGACCTACAAAAGGACTTTCAACCGGAAAGGACAGGAGTTCGCCGCCGATGTGCGCTACCTCGACAACTGGGAGGATTCGGACCAGTATTACCATGAGAATGTGTACAAGCCGGATGGCAGCCCGTCGGGCATTCCGCCGTTGTTGCAGCGTGCGGTAAATTATGAAACGGAGAAACAGTTGCTTTTTCAGGTCGATTATGTGCATCCGTTTGCGAAAGACGGCAAGATCGAGGCCGGCGGGCGGAGCAGCTCCCGTGACATGACCAACGACTACACCGTTACCCAGCAAACCAGCGATGGTGGCTGGACCACCTTGCCAGGGCTCACCAATGACTTTCTTTACGAGGAGAATATCAATGCACTCTATGGGATGATCGGTAACAAAACCGGCAGATTCTCCTATCAGGGCGGTGTGCGGGCCGAATGGACCGGTGTTGCCACCACATTAAGGACCACCAATGAAGTCAATGCCCGCAAGTATGCCAATTTGTTTCCCAGCGTCCACGTGACCTATGATTTCGCCAAACAGAATGCATTCCAGCTCAGTTACAGCCGCCGCGTGCGCAGGCCGCAATACAACGACCTCACACCGTTCGCGACTTACAGCGATAACCGCAATTATTGGAGCGGCAACCCCGATCTGAATCCGGAGTTTACCAATGCATTCGAACTCGGGCACATTAAGTACCTGAACAAGGGCTCGCTGACTTCTTCGATCTACTACCGCCACACCAACGGCAAGATCATCAGCATACGTACCGTGCAGGACGACGGAAGTTCCTACACCCGGCCTGAAAACCTGGGAACCGAAGATGCTTACGGCGCCGAATTCACCGGATCTTTTAACCCATACCCATGGTGGAAACTCGACGGCAGCGCGAATTTCTTCCGTGCGATCACGGACGGCACCGGCGTGGATGAGGAATTTCAGAGCGATACTTATAGCTGGTTTGTGCGCGCCATGTCCCGGTTTACGCTTTGGAAAAATACCGATGTGCAGTTGAGAGGTAATTACGAAGCACCACAGCAGACGCCGCAGGGCCGCAGAAAGGCATTGGCGACGCTCGATCTGGCCGCGACACGGGATATTCTGAAAGGGAACGGGACGCTCACTCTTACGGTGGTGGACGTTTTCAATTCCAGGAAATTCAGATCAATTACTGAAGGCGCTAATTTTTACGCCCGCAACAGTTCGCAGGGACGTTTGAGGCAGATTAACCTGACTTTGAACTACCGCTTGCACCAGGCTAAAAAGAAGCCGAAGGAGAGCCTTGAAGGCGATTTTTAATGCAAATTAAATTTAGTTTACGGTTTTTATTCTCTACCTTGTATACTCTTACACTGGGATTGATCGCTACTGTACCTCAATTAGGCTGAATGTATTGAGCAGTGTTTATGTTATTCATGAGTACTTAAATTCGGGTTATGAGCACAAAACCAAAAAAATCTATTTTCCTGGCCGACGACGATGAGGATGATTGCCTGCTGTTTGAGGACGCGCTCAGGGAAGTAAGCACTTCTGCCGAACTGTTGACGGCTAGTGACGGGGTCGAGCTGATTGACCTGATGGAGAAGACAGTACCACCACCGCCAGATGTTATTTTTCTGGATTTAAATATGCCCAGGAAGAATGGTTTCGAATGCCTGGATCTGATCCGCCAAACGAAAGCCTGGGAAGATATACCGGTAGTAATTTTTTCAACCACCGGCCAGGAAGAAATGGTGCGGAAGGTGCATGAAAAAGGCGCCAACTTCTTCATCCGAAAACCAGGGTCGTTTCCCAAGCTGAAACAGGCCATCAAACAAATTCTGGATATTGATTGGACCCAGCATAACTGGACACCGGCACCAGAAAACTTTTATTATCAATATTGACTTCTCTCGACTTGTCCACTTATTTTTGAAAGTATCTTCTTCTTGAAACAGGTGGACAAGTCGAAAAAAAACTATCACCAGACTTCTGAAAACGGGGATCATCACCCCAGCAAGGTGAGCCCTGCATCCGACAGCGCGGCGCTCGACCGCACTGCTGATGACGTATTGCCCGGCAATGCGGTGTCGGCCGGTCCGGTACCCGACAGCGAAAGCAAATTCAGAAACACCGTCAGGCAGGCCCCTGTGGGTATGATCATCATGCGCGGGGAAGATTTCGTGGTCGAAATGGCTAATGATACCTACCTGCACATTGTCGACCGGAATGAGGAACAGCTCGTGGGAAGGTCGCTTTTCGACGGACTTCCCGAGGTACGTGAATACGTGGAGCCTATCCTGCGCAACGTACTGCACACCGGCATTCCCTATCATGGCAATGAATTTGAAGTGATCCTCCGGCGTTTCGGACAGCCCGAGCTTTGCTATTTCAATTTCGTTTACCAGCCGCTATTTGAAGAGGACCCCGAGAATGCTTCGGGCATCATTGCTGTGGCCACCGAGGTTACCGAGCAGGTTTTGTCCAAGCAGGCGCTGCAACGAAGCGAAAACCAGTTTCGCAACCTGGTGACCCAGTCGCAGTTCGCAAAGGCCATTTTTAAAGGACCGGAAATGGTGATCAGCATCGCGAACGAGAGTATGCTCAACATCTGGCGGCGCAGCCTCGACGAGGTGGTAGGAAAAAGGCTTGTCGATGTTTTCCCTGAACTGCGTGGCCAGAAATTCATCGACTTGCTGAATGAAGTTTATCAAAGCGCTAAAATTCACCGCGAAAATGAGGCAATCGCTTACGTAGACGGCCCCGGCGGTTTGAAAAAGCATTACCTGGACTTCCAGTACGCCCCTATACTTGAAATGGACGGCAGTGTCTCGGGCATCATGGTGTCGGTGAGCGACGTTACCGACAAAGTTACCCTGCGGCAGCAGTTCGCGGAGACCGCCGACCGGCTTTCACTGGCGACGGAAGGTACCCGACTTGCGACCTGGGATTTGAATGTCAAGACGAGAGAAATCATCCATTCGAGTAGGCTGGCGGTGATTTTCGGCTACGACGAAACTACCGTGCTGACCCATCAGCAAATGCGGGACCGGTTACACCCGGAGGATCGCAGGGAGATTGTGGAAAAGGCATTTCAGGCTGCGCTCGAAACCGGTGTTTACTATTACGAAGCGAGAATAATCCATCTCGACCAATCCATACACTGGATCCGGACGCAGGGTAAGGTGCTTTTTGACGAGGCCCATGTCCCGCAGCGGATGCTCGGTACGATGATGGACATTACTGATCGAAAAGAATCGGAACTCGCGCTGAAAACCAGCGAAGGAAAGTTCCGGACGCTGGCGGATTCGATGCCGCAGTTTGTGTGGACCGCCGATTTGCAGGGAAATATCACCTATTTCAACCGGTCTATGCTCGATTATTCGGGCTTTACGGCACCGGAGATCCAAAAAGACGGCTGGCTGCCGCTGGTTCACCCCGACGACGTGGCTGAAAGTATCCATGCATGGATCACCTCGGTGAGCGAAGGTACCGAATACCGTTTCCAGCACCGTCTGAAGCGTTCCGACGGCGAGTACCGGTGGTACCAATGCCGGGCTATTCCGCAGCGTAATCCCGGCGGGACGATCGAAATGTGGGTAGGGACCAGCCTCGATGTTCACGACAGCCGCCTGTTTATCGATCAGCTCGAAACGAAAGTGCAGGAGCGGACACAACAATTGCTTGTTGCCAACAATGAGCTCATACGCACGAATATGGAACTCGCGCAATTCGCCTATGTAGCCAGCCACGATTTGCAGGAGCCGCTGCGGAAAATCCAGACATTCGCGACACGCATTCTGGAAACAGAAAGGGATAATCTTTCCGAGCGCGGCAAAGATTACTTCAACCGCATGCAGGCTTCGTCCACACGAATGCAGCAGCTGATCGTCGATTTGCTGGCCTTTTCCCGTGCCAATGTCGCCGAAAAACACCTGGAAAGCACGGACCTGAACATGGTGCTGCAAAATGTGAAGGATCAGCTCAGCGACATTATCCAGGCGGAAAACGCAGTGATCCAGAGCGATGTGCTGCCTGTGAGGGAGGTGATTGTATACCAGTTCGAGCAGCTATTTACAAACCTGATCGCCAATGCGCTCAAATTCATTGGCCCGGACAGGGCGCCGGTGATCGAGATCCGCTCCGGAAAAGTGCCGGGTGCGGCCATACCTATCGCAGGTGCCGACCCTTCCCAGCATTACCAATACATTTCTTTCGCAGACAATGGAATCGGGTTTGATCCTCAATACAAGGACCGCATTTTCCAAGTGTTTCAGAGACTGCACAACCGCTCGGCCTATGAAGGAACGGGCATCGGTCTGGCGATCTGTAAGAAAATCGTCGAGAACCACAAAGGCCTGATCGACGCCGTCGGCAAGCCCGGCATTGGGTCGACGTTTATTATCTACTTACCCGTAGAGTCTTGATTGTCAGTAATGTTTAGCTTTTTGCGGCTGGTGTAGGTAACGGCAATGCCGATGAGTATAATGATTCCGCCGGCGATCATTTGAGCTGTTATCTTTTCGCCGATAAAAATCCAGGCAAAAATTCCTGTTACGACCGCCTGGCTTAAAAGGCTGAGTGAGACGCTCTTGGCGTCCATTTGCTTCATCGCCGCATTGATCGTCAGCCAGCCAATGAGTTGACAAATCAATCCCTGCATCACAAAAACGCCCCAGATAACCGGTTCGAAATGCCAGAGGGGCTGATCGAAAATGAGGCATATGACAAAAAGGTAAATGCTCGACACCGCCATGCTGACCGTCATAAAGCTGACAATATCGATTTTGTTCAAAACTGTTTTGCTGATCAGCATATAGGATGCATACAGGATGCCCGAAAGCATTGCCAGCGCAAATCCGAGATCGAACTTCATCGTTACAAACGTCTCAATACCAATTAGAATGACCATTCCAAAAAGTGCAATGAGCGTTCCGAGCCAAAAGCGCGGGCCGGGTTTATCGGGTAAAAACAGGAATGTTCCTACACCCACCCACACGGGGGAGAGGTTGGTCAGGAGGGTGGCCTGTGTGGCATTGGAATAATGTATCGAAAGGTTCCAGACCGCGATGTCACTTGCAAAAATGATCCCGCAAAGCACGATGGGAAGCCACAGCACGCCGGTGGGTAATGTGAATTTCCTGCGGACCAGCACATAAGGCAATAGGAACAACAGCCCCAGAAGCATCCGGTAAAATGCAGAAGTAACCCCCGATACCGGAGCCCATTTCACCAGCACGGGGAAAATGCTGATGGCGACGATCCCGATGATCAGGTTAATGCGGGCATTTGACATAAATCGGCAGGGCTAATCTTCTGTTTCAATAACTTTCACCCGCCCGATCTCACCTGATTCCAGTCTTACCTTAATGCCATGCGTGTGCACGGGTGCCTTGGTAAGAATATCCTTCACGATGCCTTGGGTCAGTTGCCCGCTGCGCTGGTCTTTTTTGAGCACAATCGAGACGGCGAGGCCTGGTGCAATATTCTTTCTTTCTGTTCCTGATAATGACGACATGCTAAGCGACTTTCGCGGGTTTTATTTTTTGAAGAATTTTGATTTCGTCGATCGAAATGGTGCTGATGAGCTCGAAAAGCCCGTTGATCGTTTTTACGTCTGACAGCATTTTGCGTACCGGGGACTGATCGGCTTTCTCGATGCCGAGCTCTTTGATTTCCTTTTTGCGGTTCGCCAGCAATTCGACCAGGCGCTGGTTCTGCGGCAGCGATTCGCGGGCAATTTCCAAACTGTTGCCGGTTTTACCATCGATAATGTCCATCGCAGCCT
>Ga0209934_1000900_pt1 | contig 21629 bp, 19 predicted proteins | sample ThiBiot_750_plan_2_FD_183950 | JGI IMG/M metagenome (GOLD analysis project Ga0209934, IMG submission 183950) | Wastewater bioreactor microbial communities from Cape Town, South Africa - Thiocy_expt_750_plan (SPAdes) | ecosystem: Engineered > Bioreactor > Thiocyanate-remediating >...
CAGAATTCTTTTTTTATATCTCTGATCTTGGATCGAATTGAACAATTACTTGAATTTGTTCATGACTTTCGACTTTCGTCTGTCTACTCGTCACGCTTACATGATTGTGTTTTCTTAAAGAACTTTTCTCGCTTCAACTTCCGTATCCGCTATATTCCGATAGGCATTGCGCCTCTCTTTATCGTTTTGTTTTTCCCTTCGTTTCCGTTGGGATTGCAAAGGTAGAAATCTTTTTTGAACTTCCAAAAACTTTGTGAAGTTTTTTTTTCTTCTCTCTTTTTCCGATTTCCGCGCTCAACTCTCGTTAAACCCTTCTTTTTTTTCATGGTTCCTTCTCTCGAAGTAACCGTCCCTCCCTTGCGGAGTGGTGCAAAGATAGGGAGTTTATAAACAAACTTCCAAGCCTTTTGTTCTTATTTATTTCATTTTCCCCTTAACTGCCTGTAAGGGTGCGAGATTCTTTTTGTAAAACAGGTGATCGGAAGGCCGGATCCGGCACAGAATGGGCCATACAGAGAACCCAGGTCATCATATAAAGTATGGATATCGTATGGAGGCAGGCTTCGCACCGGATCTATTACCAATTTCGTCCAACTTTGTTAATAATTAATAGGGGTATTACAGGGGGATAACAGGGGTTTAGCAGGGGTTGTACCCCTATTACCCCCCTATTAACCCCCTGTTAAAACGGTGCTATAAAATTATAAATCAGTATACAATTTGAACCTAAGAAACGTAACAACAGGCTCCCCTTTTGTCAAAACTGCCGCTGGAACAAGCAAAATATCAATATGAAAAGCCTAATGGTCTTTGACAAACAATATGTAATTGAAACCGTATATTCGTAAATAGCAAATTAAAATCTTCCTTATTTTGAACGGACTTTTCAAAATTTATAAAGTTGATACCGACGAGGCATTGCGCATACAGCAATCCAAAAACGAAATACATCAACATGATTTCGAGGAATTGATTATTGGTGTGGCAGGAAAGCTCGAGCATTTTATCGATTTTAAAACAACAACCTACACCGCTCCTTTTATAAGTTTTGTCACTCAGGGCAAAACCCACCGCGTCAAACCTCTTCTGCATAATAATAACATTGAATTTTGGGTCATTCGATTTAAAAGTGAATTTATCCCCGAAACGACTTTCCAGCTCTACGCCCACTTTCATGAACATGCGACATTGACCTTCGCCAGCCACAACTGCTTCGGGAGATTGATAGTCTTGTGTGAGCTAATGCAACAGGAATGCTTACAACATAGCGTAGACTATGCGGTTATCAAGCAGCTATTGAGCACTATCTTTACCATGATTGAATCTGAACGGAAAAGGCAATTTCCAGACAGCCAACAGCAATTAAGAAATCAGAGTACAACGTTCACAAGCTTTCTATCTATACTGGAAGAGAACTACCGCCGTCCCGAAGGCGTTAATTTTTACGCGGAGAAGCTTTTTATGTCCGCAAGAAACCTAAATTTAATTTGTCAGAGCATATTGCAACAAAGCGTTTCTGAGATCATCGAAACACGGAAACTTATTGAAGCAAAAAACCTCTTGTTGACAACGACTAAAACGATCTCGGAAATCGGCTTTGAGCTCGGCTACCAAGACAAAGCTTACTTTACCAATGTCTTCAAAAAGAAAGCCGGCATGACGCCTTCGGAATTTAGAAATGAAATTCAAAAACTTATTTCCGAATAGTACAACAGATTGACAAGATTGTTATACCGCCTAGCCAAGCCCATCCCCTACATTTGTAGTAAAAATTAACGCAGTCACATCATATCAAATGCGTAGAAAGGATTTTATTAAAATTATGACAACATTACCATTAGCTGGAGTAGCACATAAAGCAAACTCGCTCTATAAATTTTCCGAGGAACTAGAGGCAACGGATAAATTTCCGGTCTTATTTTTAGGACATGGAAGTCCCATGAACGCCATAGAGGACAACGAATTTGTGCAGGGCTTCAAAAAAATAGGTCAAACTTTCGAGAAACCGAAGGCGATTCTTGTTGTTTCCGCACACTGGGAAACACGTGGAACATTTGTCACAGCGATGGAGCACCCCGCCACAATTCATGATTTTGGCGGCTTTCCTCAGGCACTCTTTGATGTCCAATATCCAGCTCCAGGAAGCCCAGCACTCGCTTTGGAAACGCAACGTGTCGTCAGCAAAGCGGATGTTCACCTCGACGACAAATGGGGATTGGACCATGGTTCCTGGTCAGTCGTCAAACATCTATATCCTGGTGCAGACGTTCCAATTATTCAAATGAGCATCGATTACACACAGCCTGCAGCATACCATTACGAGATTGCACAGCAATTAAACGCGCTAAGAAAAAAAGGGGTGCTCATTATAGGGAGTGGCAATATGGTGCACAACTTACGGATGGTCGCTTGGGACAAACTCGATACGGCAGGCTATGCGTATGAGTGGGCCACGATAGCCAACGAAAAAATGAAGCAATTCATCCAGAACGGCAATCATCAGGCGCTCATCGATTTCAGAAAACAGGGCAAAGAGTTTGACTTGGCAATTCCGACGCCTGAACATTACCTCCCTTTAATCTATACCTTGGGTTTACAGGAGAAAAATGACGAGCTGTTTCTCTTCAACGACAATTCAGTGGCTGGATCGCTGACCATGACTTCTTTGAAAATCGGGTAAGCCTCCAGCACACCTATCGGGTGTATCCAAAACGAGCCGCCCATTCCATTGACCGAGTAAAAGACCATTGGAATAGGCGGCCTTTATATGAAATGGACGGGTTTTACACTATACTCCAACGAGTTGGAAATAATCTCGAAATTTCCATGACAAAAAGCGCTTTGATTGCAGCGCTAGGATCGATAAATTTGTTTAAAACAAAACAACGCACTTTAACTTAACTCATGGCAACAAAACCTGTTATTGAAATTGAATATTGTCCAAAATGCAATTGGATGCTGCGTGCCGCCTATATGGCGCAGGAGGTGCTGAGTTCGTTCACGGATGAAATCCATGGCGTTATGCTGGTCCCCAGCGAAATTGCAGGCCGTTATACCGTACGGGTAGCGGATCAGGAGATTTTCGATCGAAAAAGAGCGGGTCGATTCCCCGAAATAAAAGAACTCAAACAACTGATCCGCGATCTAGTTGCACCAGATAAATCCTTAGGTCATTCGGACAAATCTCCTTCATCCAACATTTAATTTAGCATAAATCGGATTTTAAAGACTTCTTCTTATTAGCAACTTTGTATAAATTAAATGAACAATCATGACTATTCAACAAGAAGTAGATTTTCAACGTATCGCCAAGGCCATACATTTCTTACAGGAAAACTTTAAGACACAGCCTACATTGGGTCAGATCGCTTCTCATGTTTACATGAGTGAAGCTCATTTTCAACGCATGTTTACCGCATGGGCAGGTACAAGTCCCAAGAAATTCTTACAATATGTGAGTATAAATCATGCAAAATCATTGCTCAAGGAAAATAACATTGCTGAAACAACATTCCAGCTTGGCCTTTCCAGCAGCAGTAGACTTCATGAGCTATTCATCAATATTGAGGGGATGACTCCCGCTGAATATAAAAATGAAGGTTCCAATCTATTGATTTCCTACGCCTATTATCAGAGCTTATTCGGCACAATGCTCATTGCATCCACTTCTAAAGGTATTTGTCATATTGCTTATGCCGATGACAACTTAATAGCTTTTGACACCCTTCAACAACGCTTTCCGAATGCAACATACCTACAACAGGGAAATAGCATGCACGAGAATGCACTCAAAGCATTAAATCCACAAGACAAAGACATCCGTCAGGTAAAATTGCATTTAAAAGGCACTGATTTTCAATTGAAAGTCTGGGAAGCTTTATTAAAAATCCCTATGGGTAACTTAAGTACCTACGGTGCCATCGCTTCTCAAATCGGAAACCCCAAGGCCTCCCGTGCCGTCGGTACAGCTATCGGAAGCAATCCGATCGCTTACCTTATCCCTTGTCATCGGGTGATACAAAACAGCGGAATATTTGGCGGCTACCGATGGAATCCGATGCGGAAAACAGCGATGATCGGATGGGAGACTTTACATACCGCTATTTAGTAAACACACACAATACTATAACATGGAACTTTTCGACAATCTCTTCGATGGCAATAGAAATCTACTCCCTTACGATGGGACTGTCAATTATTATGGCAAAATACTGTCTCCGCAGGAAGCAAACCACTATTTTGATAAACTCATGGACTCGATCGAATGGGTAAATGATCGCGCCATTATTTTTGGAAATGAAATCGTCACCAAGCGAAAGGTGGCTTGGTATGGCGATCAGGCTTTCGAATATAGTTATTCCAACACCACTAAAAGGGCGCTTCCCTGGACACAGGAACTTCTTGAGCTGAAAAAAATTGCCGAAGAGCAAACACAGGAAACCTATAATTCCTGCCTGTTGAATCTGTACCACAATGGCGACGAAGGAATGGCCTGGCACAGTGACGGGGAAAAAGATCTCAAAAAAAATGGAGCAATTGCTTCTTTAAGCTTTGGTGCTGAGCGAAAGTTTGCTTTTAAACACAAAACGAGTAAAGAAAAAATAGACATCATCTTGGGGCATGGAAGTTTATTGGTGATGAAAGATGTTACACAAACCTATTGGCTGCATCGGCTTCCACCGACAAAGAAGGCATTCAGCGCACGAATTAATCTGACATTTCGAAGCATCGATCAGCTGTAGTTGTTCGTAGCGGGGCAAGGCTGACACCAACGAACAGCTATTTTTCCGCAGACTACAACAGGATTCAGTAAACAATCGTGTCAACCTTTTCAGAACATAAAGGCTGACACGATCAATCGGATTACTTTATAACGTTCCAGCTGTTGTCTTTAGCTGTGTAATCCATAAAAATACCACCGTCCAAGGTAATATTTTTCACCTTTTTGGTCGAACTCCAAGTCATGCTTGCCTGTTTTTCATTGTGTTGCCAAATTGCTGGAGTTTGATGTTTTGTCTCCACCGATCCATCTGCATAGGTAATCAACACATCAAACGGAATTGCAAATCCTCCTACATTGGTAATTGTAAGTGTATTTTTACCGCCGAGTTGCTTAAAGCTATCCACTTTAAGGTCGATGTAATTATTGGTAAAATACCAATTTTTCCAATACCAATTTAAATTTTGCCCAGCTCCGGCGTTGATGCTGTAAAAAAAGTCCCAAGGCGTCGGATGCTTTCCATGCCATAACTCCATATAATGATGTAATGCTTTTTTAAACAGCTCATCGCCCAAATAATCCCGTAATGCAATATAAGACAACGCGGCCTTGATGTAAGCATTATTACCATACCCTAAACCACTTAACTGAGAGGTCATCGTAATCAGGGGTTGATCTTCTTCTGTAGAAGGGTCAAAAATATAGCGCTTTACGCGAGCATCCTTAAAAAGCTCTTTGTTTTTTTCGGCACCAATCTCCGCATTTCCGATCCAGAATTCCAATGCAGTAGCCCAGCCTTCATCCATATAACCGTATCGCGTCTCATTGATACCCATGTAAAAAGGGAAATAAGTATGTGCAATTTCATGGTCTGCTGTTTGCCGTGCATCCACAAGATTATCTGGAACACTCGAATCGTTGATCATCATCGGATATTCCATATCTGCAAATCCCTGAACGGCGGTCATTGTTGGGTATGGATAGGTGACACCAGGCCAATTTTTAGAAAACCAGTTAATGCAGTATTGTTGCCAGCCAATATATTGTTCAAAATCTGGCGTTCCGGCGACATAGCTGGATTGCACACTCACGCGTTTGCTTCCCAAATCTACACTCCCGCCATCCCAGATATAATTGTCACTCACACTGAAACAAAAATCAGGTACATAGCTTGCTTTGAAGTTCCACGTATTCCAAGCTTCTTGCGCTGTCACCTTCCCCGATTTCATTTCGGCATCAGTCGCGATATGTATTGGGGTATCGCTAACTTTTGATTTTTCGAAACGATCCAGAATAGGTTTCTGCAGTACATCAGCGGCATTGGTCAATTCACCTGTCGCCCAGACAACAAAGTTCTTCGGAACGGATATCTCAAATTGATAATCGTTGAAACCATTATAGAATTCTTGCCGGCCATTATGTTCCAAAAGATCCCAGCCATTGTAATCGTCGTATACAGACACACGCGGATAGGCGTAAGCACAATAAAAGGTAGACGCATTCAGCAGTCCTTCACGGTCGCTTTCGACAGATAAAGGGTATTCCCAGCTAATGTCCAACGTTGCAGTACTTCGCGGAAGGATTTTCTGTCCAAAATCGCCCAACTTCACCGTCCCCCAGTCCTTGCTGTTTACGTCGTAAACTTGACCATTTAGTTTAAACGACTTTATCTTTAGACCCGAAGTCAGGTAATCGTCCGAAGCGTATGCCGCACGTACCGCATTGGGTTTGTGCACATTGTTTACAAATCGGATAGCCAAGCGATTCAATGTATCAGGACTATGGTTTGTGTACAGAATAGTCTCTGTTCCACTCACCATCTTTGTAGCCGGATCCAATTGCACCCGCACATCATACTTTCCAAAATTCTGCCAATAGTTTTTTCCCGGTATGCCCGTTGTAGTACGGGTCCCCTTTGCGATCGCTTGCTGAATATTCCTTGGGGTATACAGTTCTTGTGCATGAGCAGCCCCTGTCAATAAAAGCAACGTCAATCCGTAATTCAATATAGTGCGTCCTATCATATCCTAGTTTAAATAATCAAACTAAGATAAATTTGCTGTGATTTGCAAGTTTAATTCTCCAGCTTCGCAAGAAAAATAAACTTCTCCAACACAATACCCTATTCGCATTTGTTCAACCATCAAAAAGACAGGCTCCAAGTGCCGGAGAAAACATTTTATTTTTTTTTACGTTTAGTTTTAAGATAAGCTCGAATGTATGCATCAACTTTTACGTTATAACGATTTCTTCCGATACGCTTTTTTAGGAATACTTTTAATTTCAATCCCTACACTCCTTGCGGCTCAAAATGATGTGAAAGCAGACTCTGTTGCACAGTACAAACAGCAGCGTGACTCTGCCTTGGCCAGTCAATACGATATATCGGATCTCATCGGAAGAATAATACATCCCAAACGAAAAAAGGAACATGCAAGTAAACGTTCTCCCATCACCTTAATGCCCAACATTGCCTACAACCCAACCATTGGTGGCCAGATTGGAATCAAGGCTGTCGCCGGGAAAGTACTAGGTGATTCCAAAACAACCACCATGTCGATCGCAGCGACATCCGCCTCGATCACCACGAAAAATATTATGGTCTTCTATATCAGCCACAATGTATTTACTCCGAACAATAAACTAAATTTTCAGGGTGCTTTTGCACTTGTCAAAATGGTGGCTTTAGACGCAGGGCTGGGCATGACTCCCCATGGAAAATGGAACAATGCCGATGAAGAGATTCTTGCCAACCCCGACCATAAGAAATACGGCGCAAAATATAATGCATTTACATTTAATGAAAAAGTCTATAAACGCATCGCCGACGGGCTATTTGTTGGGGCCGGACTGGCGTTTGACTTACGACGGAAAATAACCAGCAGCGGCCCGAATGGCAACGTTACGCCCAACACCATCTACACCGAAAAACATGGCTTCGAGCCCGACAGTTACAATTCCAACGGCCTATTGCTCAATATGCAATATATGACCAGAGACAATCCCAACAGGCCTTACAAGGGTATATATTCGGATATCGGTGTGCGATGGAACACAACGCTGCTGGGTAGCAGCAAAAGTGCAGTACAGCTTACCACCGACTTTCGCAAATACTTTAGTCTATCCCAGTCCGACCCAGCTCATGTACTCGCCTTCTGGTATTGGGGTTCCTATAAACTTGGTGGTACTCTGCCCTATTTTGATCTTCCAGGAACAGGAAGGGACGTAGCCGTCAGAAGCGGCCGCGGTTATACCATCGGTTATTTCAAAGGAATTTCTTTCGGTTATGCCGAAACAGAATACCGCTTCCCAATTTTAAAGAATCGCTTTTTGAGCGGAGCTGCTTTTTTTAACCTACAGACTGCCAGCGACGAACTGGGCACCAAACTTTTTGAAAGGTGGCAACCTGGGGGTGGTGCCGGGTTGCGAGTTCTCTTTAACAAAGCAACACGCACAAATCTATGTCTGGACTATGCCTTTGGAAAATATGGTTCCCGTGGTTTCTTTTTGGGGCTGAATGAAGCTTTCTAATTCCAGGCTGCGGCAGCTTTCTTTGCCATAAAATAACTAAATTAGCCGATGTTATTGCTCTTTCGCTGCATGAAGAGTGACTGCATAAGCATTGACGATACTTCATCATGAATTTAAAAACCTTTTTTCTATACATTCCATTATGTTTAGGTCTCGTTTCCTGTCATCAGGCAAAGACGCCAACACCAACATCAACGAAAAGTGAAGACCAAAAGAAAGAACAAGTAGCCCTTCCTGCCTCCGCGTCGCTCCCATCGGATACGTCGAGCTACGATAGCCCGCGTTTTGAAGGCAGGGTAAAAGAACAAGCGCAGCAGTTAATGGAAATGAATGATGCCGGCCTCTTCGATAAACTTCATCAGAAGTTAACGACAACACTACCGGCGGACCAGAAGGATTATTTTCTTGGGCATCCTACCTTAGCTGTTTTAGCGATCACCAAAGGGAATATCTTTGAAAATGGTGCCGATGACCTTGGGTATATTGTGTACAATAAAGATAATCATCGCATCGAAATCATCCTATTGGATCGTAAGAACAATACATTCAACACACTGTATAAAGAATTAAAAGTTGTCAATACCCTTCAAAATTTGGATTGTTCATCCAGCTTTGGATCGCTCGATTATCTTGTTGCTTCCGAACTGATTTACCAAGAGGATTATATTCGCCTAAACAATTCAAATTACCTGATTGACGACAACTCCTTTGAGGTGACCGATATTTCTACGAACAAAAACTTCGATTTGCAGCAGGGCTGTCTGAACAAAAACATCGCAAAAGATGCCATGGCCAACAGTCTTTGTGTACCGACCAGCTCCGTATACGCGAATTTTCAATGCTTAAAATACAATAAGAAAAAGCAGATTTTTGAAATTTATTTCAGTCAGGAATTTGCAGACTAAGCCGAACTAACCCGAACAATGAAAAGATATTACCTACTTGCTACCCTTGGTTTATGTAGCAAATTATATGCGCAAGAAGTGGATACTACAACTAATCGGCTAGAGCAAGTCGAAGTTAAAGCCTACTTCAATAAACAACCGCTCTTGCGATTGACTTCTTCTGCAGCTGTGTTAAGCAACCAAGCGATCCAATCCCAACAGTCGCCCTCTTTTGTTTCGGCAATGAACAGGGTACCGGGTTTACGGATGGAAGAACGTTCTCCTGGAAGTTACCGGCTTGCACTCCGCGGGAGTATGATCCGTTCACCTTTTGGTGTTCGCAATGTTAAAATCTATCTGGACGACTTTCCGCTTACTGACGCCGGCGGGAACACCTATCTTAACTTGCTCGATCCCTATGCAATCGAGCAAATCAATATCTTGAAAGGTCCGGACGGATCGATCTACGGGGCCAATTCAGGCGGTATACTCTCCTTATATAGTAAAGGATTTGATCAATCTGCAAAACCTGAAGTCAATCTCCAATTAACGGGAGGCTCCTATGGTCTTTTCCAGGAGCAGCTCAATGCAATATTACCCGTCAGCAAGACGCAACAACTTGCCGTCAATCAGAGTTGGACGAGAAGTGACGGTTATCGCCAAAATTCAGCCTTAAACAAAAAGAATATCCAGCTCAATTACAATTGGCAATATGCAAAAACATCCGAATTAAAATTCACGGGGCTCTATTCGGATCTCGGTTACCAAACTCCGGGAGGGCTCACCGCAGCACAAATGGAAAGCGACCGCAGGCAAGCCCGGCCAAAGGGCGGACCAAACCCTGGTGCTGCTGAACAAAAAGCAGCAATCTACGATAAGACATTCTTTGGTGGACTGAGCAACCAGACGCATCTCAGTTCTAAGATGACCTTATTCGCGAGTGTATTTGGTTCATCCAATCAGATCAAAAATCCCTTCATCACCAATTACGAGAAAAGAGATGAAAAGAACATAGGAACGCGCCTGTATTTATCGTATGCCGATCTGTTGAGCAGAGATTTAAAATATGAAGTCCAACTGGGCCTGGAAGCACAAAAGGGTTGGTATGCTATTGACAATTATGACAACGCCCAAGGTGTCGCTACCGATCCTCAGGCCAAGGACAAATTGGAAAACAGTCAGCAATCATTTTTTGCACGCACCCAGCTGGAGTGGCTGGAGCGTCTTCAGGTAGAGCTGTCACTCGGATTAAATGAGAATAAAATTGGCTACCAGCAACGTTACCCTGTTCCACAGGAGAACAAAGAAAACATTGATTTCGGAAGTACATGGATGCCAAGAGCTGCTCTATCGTATTTGATCACACCAATGTTCGCACTTAGGGCTTCGATTTCTAAAGGTTTCTCTGCACCAACTGTTGCTGAGGTCCGCTCGTCAGACAATACAATTAATACGATGTTGAAGCCAGAAACAGGTACAAACCACGAACTGGGACTGCGTTGGCATTTGTGGAATCGCCGGATTATTTTAGATGCAGCGGCCTACACCTATCAAATGAACAATGCCATTATCCGGCAGGTACGGGACAATGGTGCTGAATATTTTCAAAATGCGGGTAAAATAAACCAAAAGGGACTGGAAGCATCGCTATTCGTCTATTTGATCAGGCCTCAAGCGACCGGTATGGTCCGTAGCCTACAACTGACCAGTAATTTTTCCCTCAACGACTACAGTTTCAAAACCTACCAGATAGGTGACAAAAACTATAAGGACAATAAACTCCCTGCGGTTCCTAAAACGGTATGGGTAAATTCGTTGAATATACTCTTCCCGAATGAATTCCAATTGGATCTTCTTTCCAATTTAACAGCCGCAATACCACTGGACGATGCAAACACTGTTTATGCCAAACGGTATCATCTTTTGCAAGGCAAATTATCCTGGAGCAAAGCTGTCTGTTCACAATATAAAATCAGATTTTTTGTAGGGGCCGACAATCTACTCAATCAAAAATATAGTCTTGGAAACGATATCAATGCTTTTGGAGGACGGTATTTTAATCCTGCCCCATTACGTAATTATTATGGCGGAATGAGTTTTAATTTTTAATCAAGGATCATGGAATTCCATCAGTACATATTGACCGATATCGATTTCACCAAGGTGAGCCGCTATTCTTATTTTCCTTGGATGGACCTGACACTGGCCCATTTCCAGGTCAATGCGATGGATATGGAGGTCAATCAGGCAACTTTTCAGGTACTGGAGAATTACACCGATTTTGAAGTGATGATCATTTATACGGCACCCACAACAGCCGTCTTTTGCAATTGTCCACAAAGTGGATTCTGTCGTCATCAAAAGGCGGCTTTAAGTAAATTATTTACACAGGAGAATTGGCTGGCATTTTTTGACCACAACCGCTATCAGCATCTTCTCAAGAAAGTTGCGACACAATATGGGCTGGAGAAGGAATCATCCCTAGAAAACTACTTTTCCGCACAGATCAAAGCGGGGAAGCTGGAGTTTCTGTTAAAAGACAAACAGTTAACCTCTATCGATGACTTTGATCTCGTGGAGGAATCTCTTGCCCCAAAGGCCAAGACGACAGTCGAACAGCAACATCATTTTGTGGTGTTAACGCGCAACCGGTATTACAAAAATCTACAAATACTCCTGTGTCAATCCCCCATGACAAAATCCGGCGTACCAAAAAACCCGGTTTGTTCCAGTGAGGGCCAGTCTCATATCTGGCAAAGCAGCTCGATTGAGGAAATGCAATTTTACACAGCTGTTTATCAATTTTCTCAAGCTGTGCAACAGGATATTGATATCAGCTCCAGCCTGAAGGCGATTGCAAAAAACCCCTTACATCTCGATTTTTACCTGCATGACTATGAGAAATCCGAAAATATTACAGCCTCCACCTTATCGCCGGTACAATTAAGCCTAAACAAAGGTGATATTAAGCTCTTTATTACAAAAAAAGGTGCATTTTATACCATTCAGGGAGAAATTCATATCCATACCATCGCCTACAGTTTACAGGATTTAGTTGTTCTTTTGGATCATTTTATTCTCATCAAAAATCAACTTTTTCTGATTGAGAATAAACATCACCTTAAGTTGATCCGTTTATTTGGCAACAAGGGGGAACAATTGTTGATCCATCAACGTAAGTTCGAAGAGTTCAACAGGTTGTTTTTGGAACAGATCGCACATTCCGTGGAGTTGAATTTTAAAGATATTCCAAAAGCAAGCAAGCCACAGTTGAAGGAAAACCTGTATTATCAGGACATGCAGCCCCTTTTGTTTTTGGAGGAATCGGAAGATTTTGTCAACCTTATTCCTGTTATGCGTTATGGTGAGGTCGAAATTCCCATTTTAAGTAAGCGGAATATATTTGGCACGGACAGCAAGGGTACGCAATTTTTGGTCGATCGGAAACGTGAAGCTGAAACAAAAGTTATTTCACTGTTACTGAAACAGCATCCCTATTTTCAGGAGCAAATGGATGAGGGAAGCTTTCAGCATTTTTATCTGCACCGCAAATACTTTCTGGACAGCAACTGGTTTCTGGATGCTTTTGAGGAGTGGCAGCATCAAGGGATACAGATCATTGGATTTAATGCGCTACGTGGAAATAAATTAAGTCGTTTTAAAGGAAAAATACATGTGGAGGTCCTCAGTGGACAAAATTGGTTCAATGCCAATATAAAGGTGTCATTTGGCCCCAAAAGTGTCTCGCTAAAAAAACTTGAAAAGGCGGTACGGAACCGCTCGCAATTCATTACCTTGGATGATGGCACCCAGGGGATTTTACCGAAACAGTGGCTCGATAAATTTGAGGCCTATTTTAATGCTGCCGAATCGATAGCTGATGATTTCATTGAAATTCCAAAATACAAATTCAATGAGATCGATCAATTATTTGAACAAGCGGAGCTAGACCCCATCGTGTTGGCAGAGCTCAGCACCTTGAGAAAGCAGCTCGCTCATTTTCCCTCGCTATCCGAAGTCCAGGTACCGCCCACTTTTGTCGGAAACTTACGTCCTTATCAGCAGCAGGGCTTACAATGGCTACATTTCTTGGACGGGCTTAACTTTGGCGCTTGTCTTGCCGATGACATGGGACTTGGCAAAACGATCCAGATATTAGCCTTTCTGGCTACTCAAAAAGCAAAGGGACAATCTGCACCAACATTACTTGTACTTCCCACGACCTTAATTTTTAATTGGCGGCATGAAATCCAACAATTTCTTCCATCGTTCCAAACGCTGGTCTTAGATGGTCCAAATAGAATAGAAAAAGGGCTGCAGTTTGAACAATACGACCTGGTTTTAATTTCTTATCACAACCTGCTGACGGATATCAATATCCTAAAAAAAACAACCTTCAATTATGTCATATTGGATGAATCGCAGCAAATCAAAAACCCGGATTCCCAGCGCTACAAGACAGTAAATTTGTTAAAATCAAGAAATCGCATCATCTTAACGGGAACTCCTATCGAGAATAATACGATGGATCTTTATGCACAGCTTTCCTTTATTGTGCCAGGTCTACTTGGAAGCAAAAAATATTTCAAAGATGTCTATACGACTCCTATAGATGCTTTCCACGACCGCAAGAGAAAAAAAGTGCTGAAAGAGAAAATAAAACCTTTTATTCTTCGGAGAACAAAGCAGGATGTGTTGCGTGATCTTCCTGCAAAAAATGAGCTGGTCCTTTACTGTGAAATGAAAACTGCCCAGCGGCGAATTTATGATCTTTATGAAAAAGAGTTTCGGGATTTTATCTCTGCCAAAGATGGCGATGAAATCAAGAAAAGCCCCATGCATGTACTAAAGGGGCTAACAAAATTGCGTCAGATATGTAATTCAAGCAAACTTCTCCAAAATGAAGATCTGACTAGCGCTGCGGATTCTGCCAAAATCGAAATGCTTATTGAGCAGATTCAACATAAAAAAGACCAGCACAAAATGATCGTGTTTTCCCAGTTTGTTAGTATGCTCAACCTGATTAAAGAGGCTTTGGACAAACAAGGTATTTGTTCGCTGATGCTCACAGGCCAATCCAAAGATCGAGGTAAATTGGTTAATGACTTTCAATCCGACAAGGATACCCCCGTTTTTCTGGTCAGTCTCAAAGCCGGTGGTACGGGACTTAATCTTACCGCAGCGGATGTTGTGTACCTGGTAGACCCCTGGTGGAACCCTGCTGTTGAGCAACAGGCAATCGACAGGATCTATCGCATGGGGCAACAAAAGACAGTTACCGCTGTTCGATTAATCAGCCCTAACACAGTCGAAGATAAAATTCAAATCTTACAGCAACATAAAAAGGAGATTAGCAACAGTATCCTGGATGATGGTGGAAGTATAGATGCCTTTTATCTGGACAAAAGCTATTTAATGAATTTGTTACGGTAAACTATTGAAAACAAAAAAGGGACATCGATTGATGTCCCTTTTTTGTTTTCAGCTGCGCTTTATTTTTTGTCAGAAATGTATGTTTTGTTACCATTTCCGTTGATATAGTATCTTCCTCCTTTTGGACCGACATAGACGGTATGGCCGTTGTATTTTTCACTAGTCGCTTTATCAGCTGTAGTTACGGCATCTTTTTTAACAGCAGTAACTTTTTTTTCAGCTTTAGCACTTTCTTTTTTTACGGCTTTTTCCTTCGCTTCCATCGGTGCCGCTGGCGGTGTTTTTGTGTCAGCCATCTTTTTCGCCTGCGCTGACTGTTCCTTCACTGCAGCTTCCTTCTTCTCTCTGACTGCAGCCTCCTTCTTTGCTGTAGCTTTCACGGGCGCTGCCTTCGTTTTCGTTTCGGTCTCGTTGGCTTTAGTCTTTACTTCTTTTGCTTTTTGTTCAGACTTTTTGGCTTCTTTTTCCATTTTTTTAGGAGCCGTTTGTGCATGAGATTGTCCCAATCCGAATGCAGCTATCAAAGCTAATGCAGCTGTGATTTTTTTGAAACGATTTATTGCTTTCATAACGCAATTGTTATTTAAATAATTGTAAATAAAGGTACAATACAAATGCCATATTTCGATTTAATTTCTTGAACAAAAGATTTTTAACATACTTTTAACTTAGCTACGGAATTACTCGACAGCTTGTTTTCTAAATTTCGAATCAATTATATATTTTACCCCCTTCGCATCTATAAATACAGGCTTTCCATTGTAGTGTTCATTAATCCGTCGGTCAATTGGAACACGATACCGGGTGGGTGAATTAGCGGAGCTGTAGGTTATATTCCCGATCGACTCTCCGGGGCCAGCGGTTACTTCCGAACCTTCATATACGCGTTCACTCACCCTGCCTGTAAAACGCTGTTTTCCCGATGACGTTTTTACTTTCTCCTGCTGTTCCGGCCCTTTATCGATTGGCGCAACGTCTAAGCTCATCACATCTATCTGAGGGCTTAAAGGGAAGAATGGATCTACCCAGCGATATACAAAATGATAATCAGTCTCTAAATTATTAAAAGCATGCATTTGCTGCGCTCTTACAACACTTATCCCGCCTCCTAAAATCAACAGTGGCAGTAGGCAACGTCTAAAGAAGATTAATTCAACTCCTAACATATCTTTTTTTCCTTTCGTTTAAGTGATCCCAAATAAAATGCCATCTCTCGCTAAAGCACTCATGTTTAACACATTTTTAACTAAAGTAAATTAGTTTGATATTTAACTGTTTTATATTTAACTTTGTATTATGAAAAACGAATTCATGAATCCAGTAAAACCCTTAGTAGATAGTATCATTGCTTTACGAACAAGCTTAAAACAATACTATATTCAGAAAATAAAGGAACAGCAATTGGATATCACCTACGAAATGTTGCAAGTATTAGCGGCACTATGGAAAAAGGAGCAAATGAATCAGCAAGATATCGCATTAGCAATACAAAAGAACAAAGCAAGTGTCACTCCGCTGATTGATAACCTGTGTAAACGGGATCTGGTTAGGCGCGTCAGCGATCCCAATGACAGAAGGAATAATTTAATCGAGTTAACGGGAAAGGGAGACGAATATAGGACATTGTTAGACCCTGTCCAACAGGACCTCTACCATGCAATCCTACAGGAGTTAGCAGAAAAAAAAATAGTTGAAATTACAGAAACTCTCGAAAGATTGACCGCCATTATTGAGAAGCAATAGTATCGGGAGCACTGATTTTCAGAAAAAAAAAAGAAAAGTAAATGAGTCATGAGTAATTCAACATTGAGTGAGAAAGAAATAAAACGAAGGCGGAAAATATGGGTCATCAATATCCTGTCTGCAATCGTCATTGTGTTTACCATTATATGGGGTATCCTAGTCTTTTTCCACATCAACGAATCTGTTTATACAGATGATGCCCAAGTAGATGCCCATATTACCCCTATAAATTCGCGTATCAGCGGTTATATCAAAACAATTCGATTTGATGAGCATCAAAAAGTACACAAAGGCGATACGCTCGTCATTATTGACGATGCGGAGTACAGAATTTTATTACAAAATGCGCAAGCCACTCTCGCCGATGCCAAAGCCAGTAAAACAATATCCCAATCTGGAATTGCCATTGCCAGCAATAGCACGACGATAGCAAATGCCAATATTGATGAGATGAAAGCTCGGCTAGATAATATGGAATTGAATTATAAGCGCTACGAGAGTTTGGTGAAAGATGAGGCAGTAACGCAATTTCAATTCGATCAGGTAAAAGCAGACTATGAGGCCATGTTGGCTAAATATAAAGCACTTTTGGCACAAGAGCGTGTATCCAAACTGAACACGCATGAGTCTAAACAGAAACTGTCGGTCAATGATGCCGCATTGCTAAAGGCCGAATCTGCGATTGATCTTGCCAAATTAAACCTTTCGTATACGGTTATCACTGCACCTTATGATGGTGTATTAGGACGGCGGACGATAGAAGAGGGGCAATTGGTGCAAAATGGTACAGCATTGGTCAATATTGTCCGTGATGAGCAGAAATGGATAACCGCAAATTATACCGAAAGTCAATTAAAAAATATCGCCCTCGGGGCAAAAGTCAAGATTGAAATTGATGCATTGGCTGGGAAGACATTCGAAGGTGAAGTAGCCGCCATATCCGAAGCAACAGGATCTAAGTATTCTGCAGTTCCAGTAGACAACTCCACGGGAAACTTTGTCAAGGTACAACAGCGCATTCCGGTTAGAATTAATTTTACGGCATCCAATACCCCAAAAGATCTCGCCATGCTTCGCGTAGGTATGAATGCCATCATACGTATTAAATAACCATGAAAGATCGTATATTCAGAGATTGGTTGGGTTCAGGATGGGAACTGTTCTTTTTATTTGTGCTCAATATTTTATTTTCCTTCAATAATGGTATCCCAACGTCCATTAACACGTATGTCATGAATGGATACGCCGGTATCACCGCAGATCTGAGTATGGCTACATATTGTTACTATGCGGGGATGGTATGTGCCATACCGCTGGTATTTAGGCTATTGAAATTATTTTCCAAAAAGACGATATTAATCGTTTCCATCTTCATTATCCTCGCTTCCAATGCGATTTTGGAACATGCCAATAATGGTGTCAACATCTGTATGGCTACATTTTTTATCGGAAGTGCCAAAATCATCGTCACGATGGCCATCATTGGGGAAATGATCCCTTTCCTCATGCCGCGTGGAGAACGCTATCAATTATATGCGGTCTATTATCCCATGACAATGATCATTCCAGCCTTGGCAAGCTATGTATCTGTTCTATTTGCAACACATTTCTATTGGGAAACTGTCTTTCTATTTCAAAATATATTACTGGCGGTAGCGTTGTTAATCTGCATCATCTTTATGAAATCGTCAAATTTTAAAAAGGTCCCGCTGTACCAGTATGACTGGTTTGGAAGTATTTTACTTTGTATTTCCTTATTGAATTTTGCCTATTTCAGCACATATGGTCTGACACAAAATTGGTTTCATTCCAAGTTTATTCTGGTCACGGGAATCGCATCACTCTGTTTCTTTATCCTTTTTATAAACAGAAGTGCGCTCATCCGAAAATCACTCTTAAATTTTGAAGCCTTTTCAACACGGATTCTGCCGATCTCTATTGGAACAATTTTTATTTTCGGCATTTTTTATAGTTCAACTTCGCTTTACTCCTCCTTTTTGGGAATTACGCTAGGCACCAATCCTATGGAAGTCGCCGAAATAAATACCTATGTGATCCCTGGTTATATCGTAGGTGCAGTAATCGCTTATGTATATTTCAAGATAACAAAGAAATGTAAGTTTATTTTGGCATTCTCAGCGGCTTGTTATGCCCTATCTTGTTTTTTCTTTGCAAGGATTATCAATCAACAGACAAACACGGCTCTATTCTACCTTCCTTTGACATTAAGAGGAATGGGGGTGATTACTTCCTATATTGGGATAGGCGTATATATGGCCGGCAATATCCCCAGCAAATATTACCTTTCTGGATTAGTATTTTTGATTCTTACACGCTCATTTTTGGTCCCTGTAGTCTGGTCAAACGTCATTGCCAATTGGTATTACCACCTACAGGTCCTCAATGCCAGTGATCTTGCTGGTATAATCGACCGAACAAATAGCTTGGTGCTGCAAAGAGGAAATATAGTAAAATCGGTCCAGGTCCAAGCTTCGCTACTATCCTTACGCGATGCCTACTCAGGGCTGTTTATTATCGGGGTAATCCTAACGTTGTTCATCTTAATCTTCCCGTTTCATTCTTCTCCTATACGAAGAGTTATCGACTGGAAAAGAAAAAATGCGACGAAAGAAGCTTTGCAAATTCCGATTTCTTAGTTAACTGATATAAATTTCGGTAATATACTTGAATACGATACGCTCAGAGATTGCGTACTTCTCGAAAAGGGTATGGAGATCGTCATAGAGCGTTTTGTTTTCAGCTTGCTCTTTTGGAAAATAAGATGATGAACGTACTCTTCCCAAGAACGACCGAAGATCCAATATCTGTTGATTCGGCAAGGTAATTTTGGTCATTGGACGTGGTGAAAAAAATTGTTTGAGATCATTATCACTGATATTTTTGTGACTGACAGATTGATAACTTGGTATATGACTGAGCAGAAAATCTTCATATTCCTGTTGAAAAGCGTCGTCCGGATCACGCTGGTTCCAGACCAACACGATATGTCCATTTTCGGTGAGAATGCGGGCGAACTCCCTTTTACATGCTTCCCGTTCAAACCAATGAAAAGATTGCCCGGCAAAAATAAGATCGACACAGCCAGACTCAATGGAGGTATTTTCGGCGGTGGCATTCAGCGCGATTAAATTCCGATAGGTTTTAAAATGATGCAGTAAAGATTCACGCATTTGCCGATTGGGTTCAACAGCAAAAACGTCATTTCCATTTTCGAGAAAAAGTTGCGTAGATAGCCCAGTGCCGCTACCGATATCGGCAACCAGCCACTTTTTATCCAGCCCTATCTGTTCTTTAAGCACCTGAATAATCTGTTTTGGATAACAAGGTCTAAATTTCTCGTAATCGACAACCCTGTCTGTGAATCTATCAATACTGTTTTTGTTCATACTAAGAATTGCTGTAACTAGTCGATTATACCTTCATCCTTAAAACTATAATAGCCGTTATCAGTAAAGATTAAATGATCGGCAACTCTAATATCCATAATTTTAGAGGCTTCAACAATTTTTTGCGTCAGAATTTTGTCAGCATTGCTGGGATACAAGGTGCCCGAGGGATGGTTATGAATTAATATAATTGCATGCGCTTTAAGGCTGAGTGCGGATCGTAATATAATCCGAACATCGACCGGCGTAAAGTCATTACCGCCACGTCCGATGAGTTGTTTGTCTAATATTTTATACCCCGTATTCAAATATAAGGTCCAAAACTCTTCATGGGGCAGATCCTGCAGGATGGGTTTCATCAAGTTGTAAACGAAGCGGCTGCTATTTACAAGTTTACGTTCTTCTGCGGGCAGTTCATTTTTACGGCGGGCGAGCTCCAATGCCGCAAGAACGGCGATGGCTTTTGCTTCGCCTATCCCTTTATATAGGCTCAGTTCCGAGACTTCCATCATCGAAAGGGTGTGCAGGTTATTTTTGACATCAGCCAATATGCGTCGGCATAATTCGACAGCACTTTCATTTTTGGAACCAGAGCCGATTAGGATAGCCAATAATTCAGCATCTGTAAGCGCTCTACGTCCTTGGCTCAATAGCTTCTCTCTCGGACGGTCGGCCTCTGCCCACTCCCGAATGACTAGTTTGTATGGATTTGACATCTACAGTTAATTATAATTGGCTAGCGTACATAAATATACGAAAAAAACAGTTACTTAATATCCTGAGAAATACACAATCTATCAATTAAAAAAAATTGGCAATCGCGATTTACTTCACATTTCACTCTGAAACGTTATCTTTGTATTTCATAAAAATTTTTGAATATGAGTAAAGCGATTATTAAAACAGAAAAAGGCGACATGACTGTGGAGTTCTACACAGCTGATGCTCCAAATACAGTAGCCAATTTTATCAAACTTGCTAAATCAGGATATTATGATGGATTAGCGTTTCACCGCGTGATCCCTGATTTCGTTATCCAAGGTGGATGCCCAAATTCACGTGAAGGCGCTGCTGGAATCCCTGGAACAGGTGGCCCTGGTTATAAAATTGACTGTGAACTAACAGGAGAAAACCAATACCACGATAGAGGTGTATTGTCTATGGCTCATGCAGGCCGTAATACAGGTGGTTCGCAATTTTTCATCTGTCATAGCCGTAACAACACTGCGCACTTAGATCGTAACCATACTTGTTTTGGAAAAGTAATCGAAAACGTTGACATCGTTGATGATATCAGACAAGGTGACCGTATTTTATCAATTGAAGTTATCGAAGATTAATTCTTGGAGATTTAAATAATATTAAAATGAATTTAAGAGCATTAGTATCCGTAACTGGTAAACCAGGATTGTTCAAATTGGTTGGACAAAATAAAGGTGGTTTTATTTTAGAAACCCTTGATCAAGCAAAAATTAAAACTGTAGTAAGTTTATCTTCTACAAAAATGGCGACTTTGGAAGATATCACCATCTATGGTGAAGAAGAAGAAATTCGTCTATTGAATATTTTTGAAACAATCAAAGAGAAAGGCATCGCTCTACCAGATACAAAATCTGATGGCGCTACTTTAAGAAATTTCTTCCGTGAAGTAGCTCCTGGCCATGATGAATCACGTGTTTATTCTTCGGATATCAAAAAGGTTATCACATGGTATAACATTATCAAGGAATTCCCTTTATTTGAAGAAGAAGCACCTGCTCCTTTAATGTAAACTTTTACATATATGACTAGTCCTGAAAAATCGATACAGGTTTTCAGTGATTAAAAATAAATAATTTAAACAGTAGTAGCCGATAGGTTGCTACTGTTTTTTGTTTTATAAGTTCTGAAGTTCATGTTTGATTTCATGTG
>Ga0209934_1000921_pt1 | contig 21081 bp, 23 predicted proteins | sample ThiBiot_750_plan_2_FD_183950 | JGI IMG/M metagenome (GOLD analysis project Ga0209934, IMG submission 183950) | Wastewater bioreactor microbial communities from Cape Town, South Africa - Thiocy_expt_750_plan (SPAdes) | ecosystem: Engineered > Bioreactor > Thiocyanate-remediating >...
TTCGCATCGGGATGCTCCTAACTTCTCCTGCCGAGAGAGGACTGCTACCCGATAGGTGCGCAAGCTCGACCGTCCGCGCCCCGGGCTACTGTGACGACATGGCTGAGAGGCGAGCGTCGCCTGGGCAGAGAACGCTGTAGGGACTCTTCGGAAATGTCCATTTCGTGGAGGAAATGTCCACGAGATGTCTATCCGGGACATCTTCCGGGAGGATCGCGGGTCGAAGAGCGAAGGTGCAAGCGCGAGACCGAGTACAGCCACTGATGTATAGTCAGCATGTGCTGACTATTGCCGATCGACTCGATGTGATGAACCGGCTCGGCCGAGCTATGGCCGACCCGACCCGCTCTCGGATCCTCCTGACCCTCTTGACCGGCCCGAGTTATCCGGCGGTGCTGTCTCGTGATTTGGGGCTGTCCCGCTCGAACGTGTCGAACCATCTGACGTGTCTGCGCGGGTGCGGGATCGTGGTGGCTGAGCCCGAGGGCCGGCAGACCCGGTACGAGGTCGCAGACCCGCACCTCGCGCGCGCGCTGACGGCGCTGGTTGATGTGACGCTCGCGGTCGACGAGAGCGTGCCATGCATGGACCCGGACTGCGGGGTCGAGGGCTGCGTGGCGGGGGAGGTTCGGGCGTGAGCGCGGTCACGGGCTCGCAAGCCGAACACGTCGACCTCGACGACGATGATGACGATCACCGGCCGTGGTATCGGAGCCCGAGCGTTCTGATCCCGATCGCCTCCGGCGTCGCGTTCGCCGCCGGTCTGGTGTGCGAGTGGACCGGCGCGGAGACCGCGGGTCTGGTGTTGTTCTGGATCGGTCTGCTGCTGGGCGCGTACACGTTCGTGCCGGGCGCGCTGCGCAAACTGTTCACCAAGGGCAAGCTCGGTATCGGCCTGCTCATGACGATCAGCGCCACCGGGGCGGTGATCCTCGGCTACGTCGAGGAGGCCGCCGCACTCGCGTTCTTGTACTCCATCGCGGAGGCGCTGGAAGACAAGGCCATGGACCGCGCCCGCGCAGGGCTGCGGGCACTGTTGAAGCTCGTGCCCGACACCGCACTCGTCAAGGGCGGCGACGCCACCACGGAGGTGGAGGCGAAGGAGCTGCGTGTCGGCGATGTGCTCGTTGTCCGGCCGGGCGAACGGATCGCGACAGACGGCATCGTGCGTGCCGGGCGGAGCAGCCTGGACACGTCCGCGATCACAGGCGAGTCGATCCCGGTCGAGGTCGAGCCCGGCATTGACGTGTCGGCCGGGTCGATCAACACCACCGGCGTCCTCGAGGTCGAGGCCACCGCCGCTGGCACCGACAACTCGCTCACCACGATTGTGGAACTGGTCGAGCAGGCGCAGGCCGAGAAGGGCGATCGCGCCCGCCTGGCCGACCGCATCGCCCGCCCCCTCGTTCCCGGCGTGATGATCCTCGCCGTGCTGGTCGGCGTGCTCGGGTCGCTGCTGAGCGGCGACCCCGGGGTGTGGATCACCCGTGCTCTGGTCGTGCTGGTCGCAGCGTCGCCGTGTGCTCTGGCGATCGCTGTCCCGGTCACCGTCGTATCTGCCATCGGCGCCGCGTCAAAGTTCGGTGTGGTTGTGAAGTCCGGTGCCGCGTTCGAGCGATTCGGTGGCATCCGCCACCTCGCCGTCGACAAGACCGGCACTCTGACCCGCAACAAGCCCACTGTTACCCATGTCGTCACCACCGGCGCGACCCAGGATGGTGTGCTGGCATGGGCAGCGAGCCTGGAAGGCCACAGCACGCATCCCCTCGCCGCAGCGATCACCAACGCGGTTCCCGGCGCTCCGGCCGCTACAGACGTCCGCGAGACCGCCGGCCACGGCATTGTCGGCACCCTCGACGGAGCTCGTCTCGCCGTAGGGAGTCCACGTTGGCTAGACGCTGGCACGCTGGCCGACGAAGTGCAGGCGATGGAGTCCGAGGGGATGACCGTTGTCATCATCCACCGCAACGACCAGCCAGTCGGCGCGATCGGGGTGCGGGACGAGCTGCGTCCTGAGGTTCCTGAGGTCATCGCCACGCTGAACCGGCGCGGGATCGGGGTGACGATGCTCACCGGCGACAATGCCCGCACCGCCGCGGCCCTCGCCGTACAGGCCGGCATCAGCGACGTGCGCGCCGAACTGCGTCCCGAGGACAAGGCCGCCGCTGTCGCGGAAATGTCGAAGTCGCAGCCCACCGCGATGATCGGGGACGGCATCAACGACGCCCCCGCTCTCGCGGCCGCGGACCTGGGGATCGCGATGGGGGCCAAGGGCGCGGATGCTGCGATCGAGTCCGCCGACGTCGCGTTCACCGGCCACGACCTGCGTCTCATCCCGCAGGCTCTCGCTCACGCCCGTCGCGGCCGCAGCATCATCAACCAGAACGTTGTGCTGTCCATCGCGATCATCGCAATCCTGCTGCCGCTGGCGATCACCGGCATTCTGGGCCTCGCCGCCGTGGTGCTGGTGCACGAAGTCGCGGAGGTCATTGTGATCCTCAACGGGCTCCGCGCGGCGCGGCGCACGAAGGCATGACCGGTCTCGTTCATGGCCTCGCGCAGGGAAGGGCGGATGCCGTGAAAATGAATTCCGCCGGCCCTATTGGCTCGCGCGTCCGACCACGTCTATTCCTGATCGCGTGCGCCGTCGCTGCCGGGGCGGTGCTGATCGACCAGGGAACCAAAGCACTCGCCCTTTCACGGCTCAGCGAACAAGCCCGCATCCCACTCCTCGGAGACTGGCTCGGCTTGCAGCTCGCGTTCAACCCCGGCACCGTCATGTCCCTCGGATCCGGCTCAACCTGGCTGCTCACCATCATCGCGGCCGCGGCATCCGTGGCTCTGCTCATCGCCGCCACGCGCGCCCGCACCGCCGGGTGGGCGGTCGCGATTGGCCTGCTATGGGGCGGCGCGGTCGGCAAGCTCCTGGACCGCCTGCTCGCCCCACCCGGATTCGGTCGCGGCCACGTCACCGACTTCCTCGCCTACGGCAACCTGTTCATCGGCAACCTTGCCGACGTCATCCTCGGTGTCGGCGTCGCCCTCGGCATACTCCTATACGTCTCGCAGTCGAAGGGCAGAAGGTCGAGTCATCAGCCCGACGAGCACAGATCGACTCCGAAAGACATCTAGAAGCATGCTCGCGGCGGCTTTCGAGGACATTCCGCCTGTCACTTCCGCGTCCTGCCGCTGCGAAGATGGACATTTCTGAGCGGTCCCTACAAACGCGAGAGGTAGGTCGTCCAGTGTCGTTCGTGAACAACTCGACCGGCGAAGAGTTCGAGGATGAAGACGAGTACCTGCGTTCGATGAAGCAGGATGACTCCTACCAGTTCTCATACGACTATGAGTACGTCGCCGACAGATTCGGCGACGGTGATGACGACGTGAAACTGGAGAACGCGAGGCTCAACGTCTCGCTGACTTGGGACGACTACTCGGCTCCGGGATACGTCGTCTCGTATACCGTCGATTCGCCGACCCCGATTCCAAACGACTGGACGGGCGACGCCGACCAGATCTTCAATGACTTGTGGCTTGCCGTTACCGCGGACCTGAGTTCGCTTGGTATCGGCTCGCAGCTGCACAAAGACTGGCCGATCTAGCCTCCTCACAGTCAGTCGTCGGTGACTGTTGCCTCACCTATCCCTGCGGTGCCCGGCCGCATGATCGCCTCGACCTCGGCGCGCTGGGCGAGCAGCGTCTCGGCTTCCGGCCGATGGAGCCAGTAACGCATGGTCGTGATGATCGGCGGCGCGGAGCGCAGCAACACGAGCGAGGTGCCCTGGGGCAGGGTGCGGATGTCTTCGACCTTCATGATCGGGACGCGGCGGATCGAGCGTTGGTTCGAGCGCAAGCCGCGCTCCCCGATGGTCACGGAGTCAGTCGTCTCGTCGCGTTCGCCGATCAGTGTGGAGATGTCCTGGAGGTGCCGTGTGTCCGTCCCGCCGCCGAGGACGATCTTGGTGATGCTCGCATCCCACATCGCGGTCGCGGCGTCGTCGCCCCAACGACCTCGCGCCTGGGCGAGCGACTGGAACACGGGCATCACCGTGAGCCCGGTGCCGCCGCCCTCCGCCATGAGGACCGGAAGCGAAGGCAGAGGCGCGAGGTTCCCGATCTCGTCGAGCGCGAGCAGCACAGGCGGATCGAGCCGCGCGCCCGGCGAGCGCGCGGCGATGCGCCGAGCCGTCTCTACGAGGTCTTCGATGAACGCCGCGACGAGCGACGAGGACGCCCCCGCTCCGGCTCCTGTCGCCAGCAGGTAAAGCGTGCCGGACCCGCGCAGGAACGCCTCGGGGTCGAACTGCTCGTCCTCGCTGGGGCTGACCGCCTCCAGCACCCGTGGGTCGGCGAGCGAGGCGAGGGAGAGCGAGACGCCCTGCCAAATGGAGTCGCGGGTGCGAGGGTCGGATTGCAGCATCCCGTCGAGCGACTCGGCCCATCCGGTCGCGGCGTGGGGGTGCGACGCGAGAATGGAGACGGCATCCGCCGCAGCCGCAGGGTCGAGCGTCCAGCGGAATAGCTCGGCGGGTTGCCGGTGATCGAGCGCCGCGGCGTGCAGAAGCGCCTGTAGCGCCGTGCGCGTCTTGCCTTCCCAGAATCCGCCGTTCTCGACAGAGGGGCCGGAGAGCCCGGTTCCCGCGGCGAGACCTGTGCCGCGGATCATCGCGGTCAGGGGCACCTCGCACCCGCGGATCGGTGACCACCGCAGACCCGCGGGCACGCCCTCGGCGAGGTGCTGGGGATCGAACACGGAGACTGGGCCGCCGTGCGACTGGCGGGCGCGGAGCGTCGCCGTGAGGTTGTCTGGCCGGGTCGAGGTCGTGATGACCGCACCTGGCGCGTCGAGGATGGTGTTGATGACGATGTTCGCGCCCTTGCCGGATCTCGGCGGGCCGATCAGCAGGATCGAGTCCTCCACGGATGTCCACACGCGCTTGCCGCGCGAAGTGCCGAGGAGGTAGCCGACCTGCTCGGGTTTCGGGTCGGTGAGCGAGGGGCGCAGGGTCTTCGCTCGACGCAGGAGGTCGCGTTCGGATGCGGCCCGCTGCACATCGCGCCCCTCGGCGATTCCCTCGATCCGGTTCGGGTCGGCCTTGGTCCGCTTGCCCAGCTCGCGCACCCATCGCCAGATGAACCACGTCGCCGTTCCGACGGCAGTGAGCAGGAGTGCGACGGTGATCCAGTAGGCGACCGGGCTGAGCGACGCGGAGCCGAGTGCCGAGCCGGGGTCATCGGGGTGGAAGACCACGCCGACTCCCGCTTCGAGACCTGCCGCAGGCTGGGGCGCAACTGTGACGAACGCAGCGATGCTCCCGGCCAAGCGCAGCGCACCGGCCAGCAGCATCGCACCGATGAGCGCGCCGAGGGCGACGTTGGTCAGTTCGTCGCCGAACGCCCTGGCTCGCGGTGACGAACTGGTCATGCCGGGTGTCCGATGACGCAGGTGCCCGAGACGCGGCCGAGCAGGATGACCTCGTGCGTGGGGCTCAGATCGAGCAGACCCGGCTCGATCTGAGCCCTTGCCGCTCCGTCGCCGCTTGCCGCGGCGTGCCGGACGATGACCGCTACGGCCACATCCTCGCCCGGTACGAAGCCCTCGCCATTCTGGAGTGCGCGCGGGTGCGAAGGCTCCGTCGCATCCCGCGCGGAGTCGCCATCCTCGACCGAGGCCCGCGGTCCTGCGGGCGGGGACTGGTCGAGGGACACGGGGTGGAGTGGAGCGGTCACGATGTCCGTGTAGACGGTGCCATCGAGTTCGTGCACGACGACGCGCGCGGGGGAGTCGCGTTGCTCGACGACCTCGCTGATGATCTGCGCGAAGGAGTGCCGCTGCCACGGCGGGGCGAACGTCGGCGGACCGAACGGCTTCCCGTCGACCACGACGCGCAGCGTCGCGTCCGCCTGCACGGTCATCGTCACGACCGGCAGCGCGGCCGGCATGCTGGCCGCGCACTCTTGCTCGGTGTTCTCTCGACGCGCTCGGCGTCGCCGCGTGATGATACTGGCCACGGGAACCTCCTGAGCACCGGTGCCGAGAATCCCGGTCGGACAGTAGGTGCGCCGTTGGATCCCGGCGCTCGGTGTGTACGCCATTGGAGCATGGGCACAGCGGCGGGGCGTTCCGCCGCTTCACCGTTCGGCCAGACATTCTCGATCGTGACTTCGATTGAGCAGCTTGACTCGGCCGCGCGCGTGAACAGACCGCCGCCGGCAAGGTTCATATCAAGATTCGCCGTCAGCTCCATGCTCGCTTAATAGGTTCGACTCAACTCGCGAAGCCCGTTGATCCTGACCCGACGTGTGCGCACAGGATTGCCCGTAGCGCAGAGGTCGATCAGGGCCAACACATCGGGATCGTTGACTCGTGATGCCCCTCCTGCGGCTCAGGCCGCTTGAGGGCTCAGCCGGAGCATCGTGTTTCTCAGTCGCGGGGCACGGGCGGGCCGAGCCAGAGCAGGGTGATGAAGAGCGCCGTGACGAGGAGGACCAGCAGGACGATCGAGACAAGCACATGCCTCAGCACCCAGGCCTGGACGTGCTCGATGAACCCTTGCGGTGGCTCACCGCCGGGTGCGAGTCGCCAGTCGCCGGTCAGCAGTCCTTTGCGATCGACGACGATCTCGAACGGCACCGTGGCGAATGGCACGATCGCCAGGAGGAGCCCGGTGAGGCCGAGCCGGAAAGGCCATCTCTGGTTTATCCACACGAAGATCGTGCTCGCGGAGTAGCACAGGAAGATGAATCCGTGGATGCCTCCGATGATCGGAACCAGGTTTGCGACATCGAGTGCCCGGAGAATGAGCGCGGTGATGAGCCCGGCCCAGGTGAACATCTCGGCGATGGCGAAGCTCCGGAAGAGCACGCGGGGGCTGACGGTTCTGGATTTCTCTGTCGTGGTCATGGTCGATGAGCCTCTTGCTGTGCTGACGAGTTGACGAGGGGTGAAGCCGATGCGCGGCGCAGGCGTAGGGCCCCGATGAATCCGAGCGCGAGGAACACGGTCGCGATCAGGAGCGCCCAGCGAGTCGCATCAGCGAACCCGCCCGTGAGGGCGTCGACAGCCGTCGTGGTCTGGTCGCCGAGGCTGCTGCCGCTTCCCTGTTCACGGAGTTGCATGATCGTGGTGCCCGCCGATTGCCGGGTGGCGTCCGCAAGCGAGTCCGCCTCCGCACCGGTGAGCCCCGCGTTGCCGAGGGCGGTGGGGAGAGTGAGCGCGAGGGAGATCGAGAGCGTCGCTCCGGCGAACGCGGTGCCGAGTGCGGAACCGATTTGCCGGACGGTGCTCTGCGTGGCCGATCCCTGGCCGGAGATATCGACGGGGATGTCTTGGAGGACGGTGCCGGTGAGCTGTGCGGAGGCGAGCCCGAGGCCGAGGCCGTAGACGGTGAGGGGGATCGCGATGAGCCAGCCGGGAGTCGCGGGCCCCAGGAGCAGGGCGAGCGCGAGGACGCCCGTGACTTCGAGGCCCAAGCCGATGAGCACAGTTCCAGTCGAGCCGAACTTCGCGGCGAGGTGTCGGGCCGCGGCACCGGAGAGGAACGCGCCGACGGCCATCGCGGCGAGCACGAGGCCGGCGCCCATGACGTCAAGGCCGAGGGCGTTGATGAGGTAGAGCGGGAGGACGAAAATGATCGCGAACTCACCGACAGCGACCATCGCGGCGGTGAGGTTCCCCCACGAGAACGTGGAGAACGAGAACAGGCCGAGGTCGAGGAGCGCGGCGCGCTGCACCTTCTCGCGGTGTCGTTCCCAGATCACGAACAGGACCAGCGCGATCGCGGCAACGGCGAACGCGACGGGCACGGCGGAGATCGCTGCATCTTTCGGCCATACCCGTCCGAAGACGGTGAGGTCGCTCTTCGGGGTCCACCAGCCAAGGTCGGGGCCTTCGATGACGGCGAACACGAGCGCCCCGAATCCGATGGCGCTGAGCAGCGCGCCGTCGACATCGATACCGGGACGCTTCTTCTCACCGCGCGTCTCGGGCACGGTGAAGAGCGCGGCGATGAACACGAGGAGGCCAAGTGGGAGGTTCACCAGGAAGATCCAGTGCCACGAGGCCCACTGGGTGAGCGCACCGCCGGCGAGTGGGCCGACGGCGGCAGCGCCGGAGATCACGGCGCCCCATACCCCGAACGCCGCGGCACGGTATTTGCCTCGAAACACGGCGTTCACGGTGGAGAGGGTGGAGGGCATGATGAACGCCGCCCCGACTGCCTGCACCGCACGCGCCCCGATCAGCACCCCCGCGGTGGACGCGGCGGCGGCGAGCAGACTGCCGGCGACGAACACGATGAGGCCGGCGAGGAAGAGCCGCTTGCGCCCCCACCTGTCCGCAAGATTCCCGGTGGAGAGCAGGAGGGCGGCGAGCAGCACGGCGTAGAGGCTGTTCACCCATTGCGCGTCGGTGAGGTCGAGATGCAGGTCGCCGATGATGGCGGGCAGCGCGACACCGACGATCGTGCCGTCGAGCACGATGAGGCCGAGCCCGATGGAGAGGACGGCAAGGCCGAGCCATTCCCGCCGGGTCGGCGCGCTCTCCTGGGTGGTCGGTGCTGCAGTCATGGTCAGGCCGCTGCGGCTTCGGCGGGCACCGGCGTGCGGCCGGTAACGGCGCGGCGGAGCGCGACGAAGAAGACGATCATGCCTGCCGTGATCGCGATATGCCCCAGGCCCGCGATCCCCGCGATCATCGCGTTCGAGTCCTCGCCGAGGACGGTGAGGGTGCCGTGCCAGATGAGCATCGCGGAGGTGAGGATCACGCCGGCGTTGTACAGCCAGAAGAACCAGGCGAACAGCTTTGGACTACGCGAGATCGTGAAGACCTTCTCGATGACGAGCACGATCAGCAACACGATGAACCCGAGGGTGAGCAGGTGCGTATGGGCGAGGCCGAGCTGGGTGAACTGGCCCTCGGGGAAGTCATTGAGCTTGGTGAACTCGCGGTAGAACAGGCCGGAGGCGACACCGGCCAGCATGTAGATGAATGCCGCGTTGAAGAGCTTCTTCATGAGTGGGGAATCCTTTCGAGCAGGGGGTGAGATCTGCGGGGTTAGATGAGGCCGGTTTCCTGGGCGAGATGGATCGCGCGAGAGCGGCTGTCGACGCCGAGCTTGGTGAAGATGTGCGCGATGTGGCTCTTCACGGTCGCCTCGGTGACGAACAGGTTGCGGGCGATGTCCTTGTTCGCCGCTCCCGTCGACATGAGTCGCAGCACCTCGAGTTCCCGGTCGGTGAGGCGCGGCAGCGGGTTCCGCATGCCCTGGAGGACTCGGCCCGCGAGGTCGGGGGCGAGGAACATGTCGCCCCCGGCTGCACGGTGGATGCCCTCGACGATCACGTCGGGTGCGACATCTTTGAGGAGGTAGCCGGCGGCGCCGGCCTCGATCGCGCCGAGGATCTCGGCGTCGCGGTCGAAGGTCGTGAGGATCAGTACGGCCGGGGCCGGGTCGAGGGCGCGAAGGGCTGCGGTGGTCTGGATGCCGTCGATGCCGGCACCGAGGCGGAGGTCGCAGAGCACGACGTCGGGGTGGAGGTGGGCGGCGAGCGTGATGGCTTCTTCGCCGGTGGCGGCTTCGCCGATGACGTGCACGGTGTCGGTGTCGAGGACGGCGCGGAGTCCGCTGCGGACGACGGGGTGGTCGTCGACGAGCAGCACGGTGGTGGTCATGGCGTCTCCTCTGCGGCCGGTTCACTGCCGGAAGCCTGCGTCGTGATGGTGTGGTGGATCGGGAGGTGCGCCGAGATCGCGGTGCCCTCGCCCGGGGTGCTTTCGATGTCGAGGCCGCCGCCGAGTTCTCGGAGCCTGGCCCGCATGAACCTGAGCCCGTAGCTCGACGATCCGGTCCCAGGTTCCGCGGCCTGTTCCCATGCGGGGACGTCGAACCCGGCGCCGTCGTCGATGAGGTCGAGCCGCACGGTGGAGCCCGAGTCGATCAGGCTCACTACGACCCGGCTCGCCCCCGCATGCAGGCGCACGTTCGCGAGGGCAGACTGCGCGGTGCGCAGCAGCGCGACCTCGACCTCGGTGGGAAGGGCGGGCAACCCTTCGTCAACGTGTAACTCGGTACGCAGGCCTGTTTCGTCCCGGGCACGGTCGAGCATGCGACTGAGCGCCGCGGCGAGGGCGTTGTCCTCGAGTTCGGCGGGCGCGAGCGCGGCGACGATGCGCCGCACGTCGGCGAGGCTGTCGCCCGCCAACGTCTCGACCTGTTCGAGGGTCCGTGCAGCGTCGATGTCGGTCGTGCGGCCGGCTCCGGCGTGGGCGAGAAGCCGGATCGAGGAGAGCGCCTGTGCGATTGTGTCGTGGATATCACGGGAGATGCGGGTGCGCTCGGCGATCGCACCCGATTCGCGTTGGACGAGAGCGAGCTCGTCCTGCAGATCGGCCGTCTCCTGCTGCGCTCTCGTGAGGGAGGCCACCAGGCGCTCGCGTTCAGCCGCATCTCGGAGGAGTTGGAGATAGCCGCGGGAGATCCCGAACGCGAAGATCCCGCCGATGAGCGGACCCAACACGTTCGCGTAGCTCGTGGTGCCGTGGTGGAGGATCGGAGCGACGATCACGACCGCGAGCACGAGCCCGGAGAACAGCAACCCCCACGGGACTGGCAGCAGATGCCCGGCGAGGAGCCAGAGCAGGAACGCGATCCACACGAACTCCGCGGACACGGCGACCGCTGCGACCCAGATCACCGCGAACCCGACCAGCCACCACACGACGATCTGCCGTGAGCGGGTTCGGGACGGCAGGATCGCTCCGGCCGTGTGCCAGGCCAGGATCGCGAGGCCCGTGACGATCGCAGCCGGAATCGGGGTGCCGTCACCGATGGCGCGAATGGCACCGATCAGAGTGAGGGCGGCCGCGATGAGGTGCTGGCCGATCTCCATCGCCCGCACGGTGGGGCCGGCGGCTACCGGCCCCACTGGGTCATTGCGCGTCAGCGGCGCGTGCACGATGTTCATGCGTCGATTCTCCCCGGCCCGGTTTTCCGGGCCACCAGATGCGGTCGCCGACGAGGGTGAAGATCGCCGGCACGATCACCGTGCGCACCACCAGCGTGTCGACGATCACCCCCACGCCGACGATCAGGCCGAGCTGTCCGAGTGTGACCAGCGGCAGCACGCCGAGGGCGGCGAACACGGCTGCGAGGACGATGCCCGCGCTCGTGATCACGCTGCCGGTATGGGCGACCGCTTCAACCATCCCCTCCCGGGTGCCACGGACCGCAGCTTCGGCGCGGGCGCGGTGCACGAGGAAGATCGTGTAGTCGATGCCGAGGGCGACGAGGAACAGGAACGCCAGCAGTGGCACCTGCAGATCGAGCGCGTGCTGATCGAACAGGACCCGGCTCAGCCACGCACCGGCGCCGATCGCGGCGACCGCGCTGGCAAGGTTCACCAGGAGCAAAAGCACCGGGGCGACAATCGAGCGCAGCAGGATCAGGAGCACGAGGAAGCTCACCGCGAGCACGAGCGGTGCGACCAGCCGGAGATCCTGCTGGTTCCCGGCACGAGCGTCGAGATCGGTGGCGACTGCGCCGCCCACGACCGCATCCGCGCCCGGCACCTCGTGCACCGCGTCGCGCAGCTCCGTGATCTGGGTGAGACTGTCCGCGGTGCTTGGCGCATATTCGCTGGTCACCATGATCTTCGTGAGCGACTTGTCGTCTGTGGTGCCGACCGGGTGGGCGCGGACCACACCCTTCACGTCATTCGCCGCCGCGACGACCGCGTCGGCCTCCGTGCTGTTCGCGACGATGAAGATCGGCTGCGCCTCACCAGGCGGGAAATGATCCGACAGGACTTCCAGCCCCGTCGCGGACTCGGACTGCACCCGGAACTTCTCGATCTGGTCGAGCCCGACCGATGTCCCGACCAAGCCGGTCATCATCACCGCGAGCAGCGCGAGACCCGCGAGGAGACTCGCCACCGGACGCTTCACGACCCCGGACGCAATCTTCCGCCACGCACCGCCCTGTCCGCGAGTATCACCGGGCTTGGGCACGAATGGCCAGAACACCCTCCGCCCGCACACCGCCAGCAGTGGCGGCAGCAGGAACAGGACCGCGGCGAGCGCGATCAGCAGCCCGATCGCGGAGGAGATCCCGAGCCCGTGCGTGCCGGGAATCACCGCGAGTACGAGCGTCAGCAAAGCGAGCACGACCGTGACGTTCGACGCCAGGATCGCAGGAAGGGTCTTCCGCCAGGCGGTGCTGAGCGCCTGCCGGTGGTTCTCTGTCGACTGGAGCTCTTCCCGGTAGCGGGAGATCAGCAGGAGCGCGTAGTTGGTGCCCGCGCCGAACACGAGCACGCTGATGATGCCCGCATCGAACTGCAGATTCCACGCCGCGCCTGCCGCGGCGGTGAGGCGGCCCGCGAGCCCGTCTGCGAGCCCGACGGCGACGAGCGGAATCAGCCACAGCACCGGCGACCGGTAGGTGACGATGAGGAGGATCGCGACGATCAGGATCGTCACCAGCAGCAGCGTGAAGTCAGCACCCTCGAACGCGGCCGCCACATCCGCGCCGAACGCCGGCCCGCCGGTCACCAACAGCGACATTCCCGTCGGCGTATGGCCTGCGATATCCGTGCGCAGTTCTTTGATCACCGCAGCTGTGTCCGTGTTCGTCTCACCGACCTTGATCGGCGTGATCAGGACCGCAGCCTTCCCATCGTCACTGACCATCGGCCCGGACGAGGCCGCATCCGAACGGGCGTCGAGCACCGGGAGGAGACCCTTGAGCTCCTCGATCTCACCCTCGGAGAGCTTCGCGCCGTCATCGCGGGACGCGACGACGAGCACGGACTGACGGTCCGCGTTCGGGAACTCTGCCAGCAGCTCGCTCGTGCGCGAGGACTCCGCACCCGCGGGCGCCTGATCGTTTCGTGCGGGGGCTTTCGCCGACCCGAACACACCGAACAAGGCGACCATGATCAACACGACCAGACCGAGCGATACCCACGCCCCGCCGCGCGAAGTCAGCCGGTCAGAGAAGGGTCTGCGCGCACGAGAAATTGCCATACCGTCAACTCCACCGGGCCCGGCTCGTCACGGCATCGCGAGCAGTATTGAACTGCATCTCAACCTTTTGGATGATGCCGACGACCCGATGAGTTATGAATCGCCCCGGGTTTAGTGGAGGGCGAGTTCTCCCGACAGCGGCTGCTGCCGGGCGTTGATCTCACGGCAGTACTGCTCCTCGGCCTCGATCGGGGTGCGGTAGCCGATCGATGAGTGCAGCCGGTTCTCGTTGAACCAGTGCACCCAGGACAGGGTCGCGAGCTCGAGCTCGTCGACGGTCTTGAACGGGCCGTCGAGCTTCACGCATTCGGTCTTGTAGAGACCCACGACGGACTCCGCCAGGGCATTGTCATAGCTGTCGCCGACAGAGCCGATCGACGCGATCGCGCCGGCATCAGCGAGCCGCTCGGCGTAGCGAATTGCGGTGTATTCGGCTCCCGCATCCGAATGTTGGATGACCCCGGCGACGTCTTCGCCGGCACGGTCACGGACCCACAGCGCCATCTCGAGGGCGTCAAGCGGCAGCTCCATCGGCATGCGATTCATCGTGCGCCAGCCCACAATCCGTCGCGAGTAGACGTCGGTCACGAACGCGGTGAACGCCATCCCCGACCACGTCGGAACATAGGTGAAGTCCACCACCCAGAGCTGGTTCGGGCGCTCCGCTCGGAAGCAGCGCTCGACATGATCCGCCGGCCGGTCCGCCGTCTCGTTGGGCTTAGTGGTGACGAACTGCTTGCCGCGGAGTCCTTCTTGCCGCATCAGGCGCTCGAGCGTGCAGCGCGCGATCGTGACACCCTCGCGGGCGAGCAGCTGGCGCATCTTCCGCACCCCGCTGATCCCACGGCCGAGCTTCCAGTCGAAGAACACACGGCGGATCTGCACAACCAGCTTGTCGTCGCGCAGCGCGCGAGTCGATAGCGGGCGGGACGTAAACGCGTAGTAGCCGGACGGGGCGATCTGGACCCCATGCGCGGTCAGCACACGGCAGATCGGCTTGACCCCGAACCGGTCACGATGATCGTCGATGAACGAGATCACCACGGCAGTCGCGGGTCGAGCTCCCGCGCGAAGAACGACGATGCCGCCAAGAGAATCTCGTTCGCTCGCTTCAGCTCGCGCACCTCGGCCTCCAACGCCTTGATGCGCTGCGCGTCACTGGTCGTGGTCCCGGGGCGCTCGCCCGCGTCGATCGCGGCCTGCTTGCACCACCCTCGCAACCTGTCAGAGGTCACCCCGACGCGCCGCCCGATCCGGACTACTGCCGCATTCAGCGACAACTCCGGATCCTCCCTCCGCGCCTCTTGCACGAGCCGCATGGCCCGCTCCCGCAACTCCTGCGGATACATCCTCGGTGCTGGCATGAATCCCATCCTTCGGGGAATCAGACCCTCCACGAAACTCGGGGCGATTCACTCAGTGCCGAGCTGCGCCGCGCCGAGGTGGACGGGTACGACACGGAGCGCCTGCTGCACGCGCTCGTCGCCTCGCGTCCGCTCGACGACGCCGAGGACGTGGCCGCGGTGCTCCACGAACGGGTGATCCGAGCCCTGGCGCGCGCGAACGGTGCGGGGCGCGTGCGCCAACCCGCCGCGTCCATCGCTGGACTCATCACCCCGGCGCTCGGCACGATGGACGACGACATGCGCGCCGCGCTCCGGGAACGCGCCGTACTCATCGAGCAGCGGACCGACGCACTCGTCGCCGAAGCGGTCGAGGCGTCCGAGGCATGGGCCGCGGAACTCGGCCCGGAGCCCGCCGATCCGCAGCTTGCCGCGATTTGGCGACGCGAGGCGCGCACCGTCGCCGCCTACCGCGACACCTACGGCATCACGGAGACCAGCGCGCTCGGACTCATCAGCGACGACGCGCGGCAGCGCACAGATGCCGCGCGAGCACGCGCCGCGATCCACCGCGCACGGCTGCTCACGGCACGCGCATCAGAACCGGCGTCCACGGTCACCGCGGTCGGGGTATCCGCGCCACGTCTGTAGTTGCCCTTCCGTGTGTCGGAGGTCGGGCGTCGCCTGGCTGTCGAGGTAGTAGCCACGATTTCTAGGTCGCTTGCGACGGTCCTCTCGGGACGCTCACCACATGATCTACCTCCTCGGCGGAGTTCCGCACCTCTCAGGAGGCGGACAACATGCTCCGACTGCTCTGGAATCTCAGCATCCGGGTTCGGCTGTTCCTGCGGACGTACATGCCGACGAACATCCTGCTCGACGCGCTGCACACGCGCCGCGGCCTGAAGTGGGGCGTGCCCGCCATGCTCATCGCCGTGCTGTACCTGCTCGGCGCGTGGCTGCTGACGGTGTGGATCGCCGACGGCGGGCCGGGCTGGCTGAACCTGGTCGTGCTGCTGTTCATCTGGAACGCGCTGAAGTTCCTCGTCAACGGCCCGATCACGCTCGTCATACTGATCCGGGCTCGCCGCGCCGAGCGGCGCCAAGCCTTCGAGCAGAAGTCGGCGGCTTACGCGATGGGCGGGCCTCCTCCGGTGCTCGCCTCTACGAGAGGCTGACAAGCCCCGCTGTCGCGCCTCTCATACCGCAGGCCGCGCGAAAGGGGGGAGGGAGCGACCGAGGCGCTACCGCGCTAGCGCGCCGATTAGCCGACTCCGGCTGTTCGTTGGACGCCGTCAGGCGCAAGAAGCACCGACGCGTGGAAGGTTCGGAGTTGGCATCGACGGGGGGCCACTCATGGCACATAGAATCCGACGACGATGACGATAGAGCACTTTCTGGGGGCTACGGATGACCGTCGTGCTGGTGCTGAACGCGGGCTCCTCCTCGATCAAGTGGCGGCTGGTCGACGGGCAGTCCGGAACGGCAATCCGGGGCGGCACCGTGGAACGGCTCGGTCACGATGCCTCCGAGGGAACGGGGCACGGTGCCGCGATCCGGGATCTGCTTGCCGAGCTGCGCCATGAACCTGTCGGCGTCATCGGTCACCGGGTGGTGCACGGCGGCAGCCGGTTCGATTCCGCGACGCTGATCACCGACGAGGTGGAGCAGCAGATCGACGATCTCGCCGCCTTGGCGCCGCTGCACAACCCAGTCAATCTCGCGGGCATCCGCGCCGCCCGCGCCGTGTTCCCCGGAATCCCGAACGTCGCGGTGTTCGATACCGCGTTCCACCGCACCCTGCCCCCGGCAGCCACCGCCTATGCGCTGCCGCCGGAGCTCGTCCGGCAGCATCGGATCCGCCGGTACGGGTTCCACGGCATCTCCTACCAGTACGTCTCCGCCCGGGCGGCCGAGCGGCTGGGGCGGCCGCTGTCGGAGCTGCGGCTGATCGTCTTCCATCTGGGGAACGGCGCCTCCGCCTGCGCGATCGCCGGCGGGCGGTCCGTGGACACCTCGATGGGCATGACGCCCTTGGCAGGACTCGTCATGGGCACCCGCGCCGGCGACCTCGATCCCGGAGTGCTCATCGCCCTCGGCCGAGCGGGCCTCGGGTGGGACGAGCTTGAGGAGCTGCTGACCCGCGAGAGCGGCTTGCGCGGTCGCCGGCGATCCCGCCGCGACTGCGGCGCTGGAGGTCTACCACTACCGGCTGCGGCACTACCTCGGCGCCTACCTCGGCCAGCTCGGCGGCGCCGACGCGATCGTGTTCACCGGCGGTGTCGGCGAGAATGCCCCGGCGACCCGCGCCGCCGCCGTCTCCGGCATGGAGCGTCTCGGGATTCGCCTCGACGACGAGCGCAACCGCGCGACGGCGGGGCGGGAGGCGCGGACGGTCTCCGACTCCCGCTCCCCGACCGCCGTCCTGGTCGTGCCCACAAACGAGGAGCTCGAGATCGCCCGGCAGTCTCTAGCCGCGGTGACTCGGCCCGACGCTGATCCAGCAGGGCCGGTCTAGTTCCCGAGCCGCTGCAGGATGTCCTTCATCTGATCGATTTCTTGTTGCTGGGACTCGACGATCTCGCCGCAGAGGTCTTTGATCTCCAGGTCGGTGATGTTCGACTGTTCGCAGAGCAGGATGGCTCGGGAGTGGTGGGGGATCATCGAGTCCAGGAACTGCTGGTTTCCCACGAACGTCGCGGCCCTTCCCATGAAGAACGCGCCGACCGTGAGCAGGGCGAATGCGACGATGAGCCCGATGTTGAGCGGCTTGTTCGGGAACATGCGCCACATGATCGCGATCATGATGATGCCCATCGGGAACACCATCATCAGGGCCATGTAGAGGTTGCTGATGTTCAGGTAGAGATCGCCGACGACGTTGATCAGTGCGAACGTGAAGAAGTACATCACCACCAGGCTCAGGGCCAGCGCGATGAGCAGGCGCAGGTAGCTCTTCGCACCGCCGGTGTGCGAGGCCCGTTCGTGCGGGGTGTGGTCGCTCACAGCAGGCCGAGCAGCTTCTCGCAGGCCTGCTCGCACGTCCGGCAGGCTTCCGCGCACACCCGGCAGTGCTCGTGCATGCCGGCGTGCTGTTCGCATTCGTCGGCGCAGGCCGCGCACGCGGTGCGGCAGGCTTCCAGGGTGGCTCGCGTGACGTTCGCGTCGTAGCCGGTGCGCCGCGACAGGATGCGACCGGTTGTCTCGCATAGGTCCGCGCAGTCGAGGTTGGTCCTCACACACTTGGTGAGGTCGGCGATCATGTCCTCGCTCAAACAGGCGTCGGCGCACGCGCTGCACGCCTGGGCGCAGTCGACGCAGGCCTGAATGCAGGCCAGTAGTGCCGCCTGATCGAGGTCTCCCAGATCCTTCGGGTGGGTCCGGAGCATCTGATCCGCGATGGTCATCTCAGTCCTCCTTCTCGTCGGCCCGTATCGGGTCGGTTGCGAAGAACCGTAGGCCGGGCGGCAGCGGTCGACGACCGGCTTGCATACGCTAGGGGGGTATGTTATGAGGAGTCCTGCCTTCCACACCCGGGCAGTAGGCGCCCGGGAGCGGCGACCGGCGCTAGAGCCGGTCGAGGATGAAGTCGACCCGCTCCTGCGCCCCGAGCACTGGGACGTGCACGATCGGGAACGGCAGCGCCGCGTATACCTCGGTGAGCAGGTGATGGATCCGCTGCTGGGCGGCGGTGTCCTCGGTGCGGGCGTAGTCCGGCGCCAGCGGCAGCAGGTCCAGGATGAACGTCGTGCGGTAGTCCACCTGCTCGAGCGCGGCCACCAGGATCGGGTCGGGTTCGAGCTGCAGGAAGCGGTAGTAGGCCAGCGAGTCTGGGATGGCCCGGTCCAGAAACACCGTCGTGGCGGGATCGAGGGCGGCTTCCTCGGCGAGCTGCATGTCCAGCACGCCGCGCTGGAACTCGCGCTGCTTGGCGCGGACCTCCTCGACGGTGCGACCGGCGATGCGCTGCAGGTCGAGATAGTGGCGGGCGTGCTCGATCGTGGTCGTGTAGCCGCGGTCGCGCAACAGATTCACGGTCGTGGTCTTCCCTGAGCTCGGCCCACCCGTGATCACGTACCAGTTGGTCACGTTCGCCCTCCTGTCTGGGCGGTCGGGAATATCCGACCGCGAAAGCACCTTATACCCCCAGCGGGTATAGCATCGGGATCGGAGGTGGTCGGAGTGGCACACGGATATGTGGACGACAAGCAGGCGCTGCTGGCGCGGTTGCGGCGCGCGGAGGGGCAGGTGCGGGGGATCGCGCGGATGGTCGATGAGGACGTGTACTGCATCGACATCCTCACCCAGGTGTCCGCGGTGACCAAGGCGCTGGAGTCGGTCGCGCTGACACTGCTGGAAGACCATCTCGGGCATTGCGTCGCGCAGGCGACCGCGGAGGGCGGACCGGTCGCGGAGGAGAAGCTCCGTGAGGCCAACGCCGCGATCGCCCGGCTCGTGCGCTCCTAAGACACGTCCCCCACTCACATTCACGCAAGGCTCTTGAAGGGAGCACATCATGACCGAAGAGGGATTCCAGGACCTCGGCCTGCAGGCGACGGGCACCGGCGGCGGGTGCGCCTGCTGCAGCCCCACCTCCCACGGCGCGGAAACCAATGACACCGACGCACCGGCGCAGCAGACGGTGGCGGGCGACCTCGTGTCGGCGCAGTTCCTGGTCGAGGGGATGACCTGCTCGCACTGCGTGCGTAGCGTCACCGAGGAGGTCTCCGCGATCGACGGCGTCTCCGACGTCGCCGTCGACCTGCACGCCGGCGGCGTGTCCACGGTCACCGTGTCCAGCGCCGCGCCGGTGGACATGGAGCAGGTGCGGGCGGCGGTGGAGGAGGCCGGCTACAGCCTCGCCTCAGCGTCATGACCACGACCACGGATGTTGATCTCGACATCACCGGGATGACCTGCGCGTCGTGCGCAACACGGGTGGAGCGGAAGCTGAACAAGCTGCCCGGGGTGGCGGCGACGGTCAACTTCGCCACCGAGAAAGCTCGCGTGCACGCCGACTCGCCGGTAGCGGTGGAGGAGTTGATCGCCGCGGTCGAGCAGGCCGGGTACGGGGCATCCGTCCCCGCGCCGCCCGCCGACACCCCCGACGAGAGGACCGCGCCGCAGGATGCGGAGTTGGTGTCTTTGCGGCAGCGGCTGATCGTTTCGGCGATCCTGGCGGTGCCGGTCGCGGTGCTGTCGATGATCCCGGCGCTGCAGTTCACCTACTGGCAGTGGCTGACCCTGACCCTCGCCGCCCCGGTGGTGGTGTGGGGGGCGTGGCCGTTCCACCGGGCCGCGGCGATCAACGCCCGTCATGGGGCGGCGACGATGGACACGCTGATCAGCGTGGGCGTGCTGGCCGCGTTCGGCTGGTCGCTGTATGCGCTGTTCTTCGGCGGCGCGGGCATGCCGGGGATGCGGATGAGCGTCACCTTCGTCGGCACCCCGCAGGCCGGTGGCCATGAGGTGTATCTGGAGGTCGCCGCGCTGGTGACCGTGTTCATCCTCCTCGGCCGCTACCTCGAGGTCCGCGCGAAGCGGCAGTCCGGCGAGGCCCTTCGCGCCCTGCTGGAGCTCGGCGCGAAAGACGCCGTCGTCCTCAGCGGCGGTGCCGAACAGCGCATCCCCGTCGCCCAGCTGACCCCCGGCGACATCGTCGTGGTGCGGCCCGGCGAGAAGATCCCTGCCGACGGCCACGTCACCGAGGGCGTCTCGGCCGTTGATGAGTCGATGCTGACTGGCGAGTCGGTCCCGGTCGAGGTCGGCCCCGGCTCGAAGGTGGTCGGCGCGACGGTGAACACCGGCGGCCGGCTGCTGGTGGAGCTCACCCGGGTCGGCGCGGACACGGAGCTGGCCCGCATGGCGCGGCTGGTGGAGGAGGCGCAGACCGGGAAGGCGCAGGTGCAGCGCCTCGCCGACCGGGTCTCGGCGATCTTCGTCCCCATCGTGATCGTCCTCGCCCTGGTCGCGTTCATCGTGTGGCTGCTCGTCGGTGCCGGCCCGGAGGTCGCGTTCACCGCCGCGGTGACGACGCTGATCATCGCGTGCCCGTGCGCGCTCGGGCTGGCGACGCCGACCGCGCTGCTGGTCGGCACCGGCCGAGGCGCGCAGCTGGGCATCCTGATCCGCGGACCCCAGGTGCTTGAGCAGACCCGCCGCATCGACACCGTCGTGCTGGACAAGACCGGCACCATCACCGCCGGCACCATGACCGTCACCGCCACCCACCCCGCCCCAGGGACCGACGAGACGGAGCTCGTGCGGATCGCGGCGGCGCTCGAGCACGGCTCCGAGCACCCCATCGGCCGCGCCATCACCGCCGCCGCACCCGGCACGGTCGACCCGGTGGAGTCGTTCCAGGCGGAGGCCGGGCAGGGCGTGCAGGGCATCATCGACGGCCGGATGGTCGCCGCCGGCCGCGGCTCCTGGATCACCACCCAATGGTCCCTCCCGATCCCCGCCGAGCTCGCCGCGACTGTCGGGGCGGACGAGGCGGCCGGGGCGACGGTCACCGTCGTGGCCTGGGACGGGCAAGTGCGCGGGGCGATCAGCGTCGCCGACACCATCAAACCCACCAGCCGCGAGGCGGTCGCTCGACTCCGGCAGCTCGGGCTGACCCCGATCCTGCTCACCGGTGACAACCCGGGTGCTGCCCGCGCAATGGCCGACCAGGCCGGGATCGAGGATGTCCGTGCCGGGGTCACCCCG
>Ga0209934_1000943_pt1 | contig 20625 bp, 17 predicted proteins | sample ThiBiot_750_plan_2_FD_183950 | JGI IMG/M metagenome (GOLD analysis project Ga0209934, IMG submission 183950) | Wastewater bioreactor microbial communities from Cape Town, South Africa - Thiocy_expt_750_plan (SPAdes) | ecosystem: Engineered > Bioreactor > Thiocyanate-remediating >...
CGTAAGAAGACGACCATCGACTACCTCGGGATCGTGCTGCTGTCGGCGGCCGTCTCGCTGCTGCTGATCTGGGTGACCAACGCCGGCACGACCACGACCGGCGACTGGTGGGATCTCGGCAACAACGACTGGTGGAGCCTGACCACCGTGCTGATGGTCGGCGGAGCGATCCTCGCGGCCCTGCTGTTCGTGATCGTCGAACTGCGCTCGCGCGAGCCGCTCGTCCCGCTGACGCTGTTCCGCAACCGCACCTTCACCCTGTCGGTCATCGCCTCGATCGCCACCGGCATCGCGATGTTCGGCGCATCGGTCTTCCTCAGCCAGTACATGCAGCTGGCCCGCGGCGCGACGCCCACCGAGGCGGGCCTCATGACCATCCCGATGATCGCCGGCCTGCTGGTCGCCTCCGTCGGCGTGGGAACCCTCGTCACCCGCTACGGCAGGTGGAAGCCCTACCTCATCGTCGGCGCGGTGCTGCTGATCGCCGGCTCGTACCTGCTGTCGACGATCCACTACGACACGAACTTCGCGATCGTCTCGGTGTACATGTTCCTGCTCGGCGCCGGCGTCGGCATGACGATGCAGAACCTCGTTCTCGTCGTGCAGAACACCACCCGTCCCGAGGAGATCGGCGTGGCGAGCTCCGGCGTCACCTTCTTCCGCAGCCTCGGCGGCACGATCGGCGTCTCGGTGATGGGCGCCGCTCTCGCGGCGCGTGTGGTCGATCTCGTCGCCCAGCGCAAGGAGGACATCACCGCCGCGATCATGGGGCTCGGCGACCAGGCGCAGTACTGGGCGCAGCAGCTGCAGACAGGCTCGCTGCCGAAGGTGTCGGCCATGCCCGATACGCTTCGAGTCGTGTTCGAGGACATCTACGCCAACGGCATCTCCCACTCGTTCTTGATCGCCGTGCCCTTCGCGGTGCTCTCGCTCGTCGCCATCGTGTTCCTGCCCAACAAGCCGCTCACGACGATGACCACCGTCGAGCGCATGCAGGCCAGCGAGGCCGACCTCGCGACGGTCTCGGTGCCGGAGGCGATGGAGACGCTCACCGCCACCGGCGCCGTGCGCACCGTGCCTGCCGGATCCCGAAACGATGGCTGAGACGGCCGAAGACTCCGGTTCCCGCACCGCCGCGGTGCGGGAACTGGAGTCCGAGTTCGGTGAGCTGATCACCCGCTTCCAGCGGGTGATCAGCGAGATCGCGAACCGGGTGAGCCCCGGCCTTCTCCCCGGCGCCTACAAGGTGTTCACGACGATCGCGCGCCGCGACGGCGTGACGCTGTCGTCCCTGTCCGATCTGCTGATGATGGACAAGGGCCAGCTGAGCCGGACCATCCGCGAACTCGAGTCGCTCGGCCTCATCTCCCGTTCCCCCGACCCGGCCGATGGCCGCTCGAGCCTCCTCGCCCCGACGCCGGAGGGTCTTGCCCGTCTCGAGGCGGCCCGCGCGCCCCAGCAGGGACTGCTGCTCGACGCGATCGTGGACTGGCCGCTGGACGACATCAACGCCCTCACCCGGCTGCTGCGGGCGCTCGGCGACAGCGTGACCCGGCGCTGACGGCGATGCCGCTCGGCGCCGAGGAGATGAGCCGAGGAGATTCGTCGCCCGGTAGCACTCGCGTAACACGGTCGAGACATCTCCGGGGTTGACTATATTCACGGGGGCACCGCGCCGCCGCGGCAGCACGTGCAGCCAACGCCGACACGCACGGGAAGGAGCGACCAGATGGTCTCTCACCGTCTCACCAGATTCCGGCCGCTGCGATCGGCATCCACGAAGGATGCCGCCGGACAGGCCTCCGTTCCCGAACCCCCGGCGCAGATGCGCGCGATCGTCTTCGACGAGCCCGGCGCGGCCGACGTGCTGCGCGAAGACACCGTCCCGGTGCCGACACCGGTGCTGAGCGAACTGCTGGTGCGCGTGATCGCGGCCGGCGTGAATCCGATCGACGCCAAGACCCGCTCCGGCGCCGGCGTGTACGGCGCCCTCTCCGATCACCCTCACAGTCTCGGCTTCGATTTCAGCGGCGTCGTCGTGTCGACCCCGTACGAGTCGCACCCGCTGCCTCCCGGAACGGAGGTGTTCGGCATGACGGCCTTCCCGCGCTCACCCGGCTCGTACGCCGACTACGCCGTCGTTCCCACCCTCGCCGTCGCCCGCAAGCCCGCCGCCCTCTCTCACGTCGAGGCGGCCGCCGTTCCCTTGGCGGCTCTGACGGCATGGGGGCTGGTGGTCGAGACCGCGCACGCCCACGAGGGGCAGCGGGTGCTCATCCACGCCGGTGGCGGCGGGGTGGGCCACTTCGCCGTGCAGCTGGCCTCGTACTTCGGCGCGCAGGTGATCGCGACCGGATCGGCCGCCAATCTGCCCTGGCTGCGCGAGCTCGGCGCCTCGGTCGTCATCGATTACGCCTCGACCCGCTTCGAAGACGTCGTCGGAACGGTCGACGTGGTGATCGACCTCATCGGCAACGTCCACGATGACACCGGAACCCGATCGCTGTCGGTGCTGCGCCCCGGCGGGCTGTACGTCCTGGTGCCGACCGGCGCGTGGCCCGGCTACGCGGATGCCGCGGAGGCGGCCGGCGTGCGGGCCACGTCGTACAAGGTCGTGCCCGACGGCAGCGTGCTGGCGACCCTGGCCCGACTGCTCGATTCGGGGGCGATCCGGGTCTTCGTGGATCGCGTCTACGACCTCGCCGAGGCCGAGGCCGCCCATCGCGAGATCGAGCGCGGCCACACGAGGGGAAAGATCGTGCTCTCCGTCAGCGATTGCTGATCCGACCGGAGGGATCCGCCGGGGCGAGAACCCGACGACCCTCCGCGACGAGCTCCTCCGCCACGGCATCCAACATCTCGGAGCGCAGATTCCACTGCTGCCAGTACAGCGGCACGCGAACCGGCTCGCCCTCCAGCGCGACGAGCGTGCCGTCATCCAGCGCCTGCTGCGACTGCAGCCGCGGCAGCAGCGCCCATCCGAGACCCAGCTGCACCGCCGTGGCGAAGTCGTGCGAGGCCGGCACGCGGTGCCGCGGTGGCGCCGCCGGATCGATGCCGCGTGCGCGCAGCCACCTCGTCTGCAGGTCATCGCGTCGATCGAAGTCGATGAGCGGCGCGTCACGCAGGCGCGCGGCAGCATCGGATGCCGCCGTGTCGAGCCACCGATCGCGGAAGGCGGGAGTGGCGACGGCCTCGTAGACCAGCTCGCCGAGGGGAACGACGCGGCATCCGGCGACGGGGTGCGCACGCGAGGTCACCGCGCCCGTCACCGTACCGGACTCGAGGAGCGCCGCGGTGAAGTCCTGATCGTCGCGGTGCAGGTCGAAGACGACCGGATGCCGCTCGGCGAGCCGGGCCAGCGGTGGCAGGAACCACGTGGAAAGCGAGTCGGCGTTGACGGCGAGCGGCATCCGAACCGGCTCGGCGTCGTCGCCCAGCGCCCGCGCCGCATCGGCTTCCAGCAGCGCGAGCTGACGCGCGTACCGCACGACGGGGTGCGCGGCCTCGGTCGCCTGCACCGGCTTGGTGCGCACGAGCAGGACGCGTCCGAGGATCTCCTCCAGCGCTTTGATGCGCTGGCTGATCGCAGACGGGGTCACGTGCAGGCGACGCGCGGCGCCGTCCAGAGTGCCCTCGTCGAGCACCGTCACGAGCGTGTGGGCGAGCTCGGCCGGAATCCGAATCATCAGCTCAGCTTATGGCGCTTCAGAATCATGAACTGGGCTTTCGCCGTGTGCCGGTCTACGCTCGCGTGCGTGCTCCCCTCTGCGCTGGCCGGCCTCGGCCTCGGACTGTCCCTCATCGTCGCCATCGGCGCTCAGAACCTCTTCGTGCTGCGCCAGGGGATCCGCCGCCAGCACGTCACCGCGGTGGTGGTCGTCTGCACGCTCTCCGATGCGCTGCTGATCGTGCTGGGCGTCTCCGGCGTCGGTGCGCTCCTGCAGACGCTGCCGGGCGTCATCGACGTCGTTCGCTGGGCCGGTGCGCTCTTCCTCGCGGGCTACGCCCTCCTGGCAGCGCGTCGAGCTCTGCGCGGATCACCGACCGGCCTGACGGGCGAGAGCGCGCCATCCGAGGTCTCCCGCCGCGCGGCGGTCGTGCTGACCTGTCTGGCCCTCACCTGGCTCAACCCGCACGTCTATCTCGATACGGTGTTCCTCCTCGGCACGGTCGCCAACACCCACGGGTCGATGCGGTGGGCCTTCGCCGCCGGCGCCGTCACGGCCTCGGTCGCCTGGTTCAGCGCGCTCGGCTTCGGAGCGCGCCACCTGGGCCGACGCCTGTCGACACCGCGCGCCTGGCGGGTGCTGGACGGCGCGATCGCCGTCGTCATGCTGGCGCTGGCGGTCAGCCTCGTCCTGCCCCATTGACAGCGGCTGCAGTCGCGCGAACCGGCCGTGCGCCGGGGCACGGGCAGAATGGACCGATGACACGGGTTCATCTGATCGCCTCGGGCGGCGTGCAGGGTGTCGGCTACCGTTTCACCCTGCAGGCGGTGGCGACCCGGGCGGGCGCGACGGGATGGGTGCGCAACCGCGCCGACGGCACGGTCGAGGCCGAAGTCGAGGGCCCGCCCGAGGCGGTCGCCGCCGTCGTGGCGTGGGCGCGAACGGGACCGCGCGGAGGGTGGGTCGATCAGCTGCGCGTCACGGAGAGAGCCGAGGAGGGCTCGAGCGTCTTCGAGATCCGCCGCGACGGGTGATCGCACGACGACGATGGGGCCCCACCCGAAGGTGGAGCCCCATCGTGACGTCGATCCGAGGATCAGACGAGGGAGTTGACGTCCAGCGGGATGCCGGGACCGAAGGTGGTCGACACGGCGCCCTTCTGGATGTAGCGGCCCTTCGAGCTCGAGGGCTTCAGACGCACGATCTCCTCGACCGCAGCGGTGAAGTTCTCCTCCAGCTGCTCGGCCGTGAACGAGGCCTTGCCGACGACGAAGTGCACGTTGGCGTGCTTGTCGACGCGGAACTCGATCTTGCCGCCCTTGATCTCCTCCACGGCCTTGGCCGGGTTAGGGGTCACGGTGCCGGTCTTGGGGTTCGGCATCAGGCCGCGGGGACCGAGGACCTTACCGAGTCGACCGACCTGGCCCATGAGCTCGGGCGTGGAGACGGCCGCGTCGAACGCGGTCCAGCCGCCGGCGACCTTCTCGATGAGCTCGGCGCCGCCGACCTCGTCCGCGCCCGCGGCGATGGCGGCCTCGGCGGCCGGGCCCGTCGCGAACACGATGACGCGGGCGGTCTTGCCCGTGCCGTGCGGGAGGATGACCGTGCCACGGACCATCTGGTCCGCCTTGCGCGGGTCGACCGCGAGCTTGAGGGCGACCTCGACGGTCGAGTCGAACTTCTTCGACCCCGTCTCCTTCGCCAGCTTCACGGCCTCGCTGGACGTGTAGAACTTGTCGCGGTCGATCTTCGCCGCGGCTGCTTCGTAAACCTTGGACTTAGCCATTGTGCGTTCCCCCTCAGTCCTCGACCGTGATGCCCATGGAGCGGGCGGTGCCGGCGATGATCAGCGAGGCGGCCTCGATGTCGTTCGCGTTCAGGTCGGGCATCTTCGTCTCGGCGATCTGACGGACCTGGTCCTTGGTGAGCTTCGCGACCTTGACGGTATGCGGGGTCTTGGAGCCCTTCTGCACGCCGGCGGCCTTCTTGATGAGCTCCGCGGCGGGCGGGGTCTTCAGGATGAACGTGAAGCTGCGGTCCTCGTAGACAGTGATCTCCACGGGGATGACGTTGCCGCGCTGCGACTCCGTCGCGGCGTTGTACGCCTTGCAGAACTCCATGATGTTGACGCCATGCTGACCGAGCGCGGGGCCGATCGGCGGCGCCGGGTTGGCGGCACCGGCGTTGATCTGAAGCTTGATCAGGCCGGTCACCTTCTTCTTCGGTGCCATTCTCTTTCCTTCTGTCGAGCGCACGTCGGCCGGAGCCTCGGGGCGCGCTTCCACACGATCGGCGGACCCGAAAGGTGGTGGGGATGTCGCGCGACGCGCGCGCAACCTGATGATTCTACCGGATGCCGCGGCATCCGGTATGGATCACTGCTTGGTGACCTGGTCGAACGACAGCTCGACCGGCGTCTCGCGCTCGAAGAGGGAGACGAGCACGGTGAGCTTGCCGCTCTCGGGCTTGATCTCGCTGATCGAACCCGGCAGGCCCGCGAACGAGCCTTCCTTGATCGTGATGGTCTCGCCGATCTCGAAGTCGACCTCGGTGATGACGCTGCGCGCGGGAGCCGACGCCCCCTTGCCGGCGCCGCCCTTGACGGGGGCCGTCTCGGTGACCTGCACGAGCGACTTCAGCATGTTGAAGGCTTCTTCGAACCGCAGCGGCGTCGGGTTGTGCGCGTTGCCGACGAAGCCGGTGACGCCGGGCGTGTGACGCACGACCGACCAGGTGTCTTCGTTCAGCTCCATCCGCACGAGGACGTAGCCCGGGATGCGCACCCGGTTGACCATCTTGCGCTGGCCGTTCTTGATCTCGACGACGTCCTCCATCGGGACCTCGACCTGATAGATGTCCTCTTCGACCTCGAGCGAGTTCTTGCGCTGCTCGATGTTCGCCTTCACCTTGCGCTCGAAGCCCGCGTAGGAGTGGATCACGTACCACTTGCCCGGCAGCGAACGCAGTTCGGCGCGGAAGGCCTCGTAGGGGTCTTCCGGAGCCGCGTCGGGCTCGCCGTTCACGTCGGGACCGTCGTACGGCGCGATCTCCTCGGCGGCGTGGGCGGCGGCCTCGGCCTCCTCCTCGGCGAGCGCGTCGGTGAGCACCTCTGCGGCGGCCTCGGCCTCGGCGGCCTCGTCGATCTCGAGTGCGTCGTTCACGATGGCGTCTGCCTCCGGGTCGTCGATGTCGATGTCTTCGTCTTCGCCCTCGGCGTCGTCTTCATCGTCGACGACGTGCACGGCGAGGTGCTCTGCAGGCTCCGAGGACAGCTCCTCGGCGGCGAGGATGTTGCCTTCCTGCGCCTCGTCGTCCTCGCTGGACTGCTCGGCGGCAGTGGCCCAGTCGACGTCGTCGGTGTACTTCTCAGACACGTATGTCCTCTTCCCTCGGGGGTCGTGCGGTGACAGCTCGGGCGTCGGCTGGATCAGCTCGGCACGCCGAAGACGACCTGCACCACCCAGGTGAAGAGCAAGTCGAGGCTATACACCACGGCCATCATCACGACGACGAAGCCGAGAACGACACCGGTGAACTTCAGCAGCTCCTGGCGGGTCGGCGTGACCACCTTGCGGAGTTCGCCGAAGACCTGGCGGATGAAGAGCGCGATCCGCTGGAAGAAGTTCAGCTTCTTCTCACGGGGCGTGCCGCCTGCTGCGACGACCTCGCCGTGCGCCTCTTCCTGGACCATGTACCCACCCATGTGACGTGCTCGGACGTGCTCGGACTTGCTTTCCACACCGGCGCGAACCGGCGCGACCTGCGGTGTCAGCTGATCGCTGACGCGCAGGGCGGACAGGAATCGAACCTGCAACCTGCGGTTTTGGAGACCGCTGCTCTGCCAATTGAGCTACCGCCCTAGAGATCATGAGATCCCGGGTGAAGACCACATCTCCGCCCGAACGTCACGCGGAGCGCGGGCACGGCGAAAGAATGCAGACTTCAACTGCACTGTCCAGTGTACGTCATGCCATCTGGACGCGCGAACCGTCAGTACTGCTGCACACCGTAGCGGTCGGGTTCGGGTCCCCTGCGGAAGTCTCGGCCCGACACGGATGCCGCGCGTACCCGGACGTAGTTGTACTTCACCGTGGGGATCCAGGGCCGAAGTCCCAGCTCGTCGGCGGCGCGGACCTCGTCGGCGGTCGTGAGCCGCTGCGCGTGCCCGCGGATCACGACGCTCCACGCGTCGGCGTCGCTGTACTCGTCGACCTCGAACAGGACGTCGTCGTTGATCGTCAGCTCGGTCAGCTTGCTGCCCTCCGCCGTGCGAAACACCACACTGTCGCCGTCGACGATGTAGTTCACGGGGAAGATGTCCAGCACGGCGCCGACGTGGGTCACCAGGCGCCCGAGCTCCTGTTCCGCGAGGCGCTGCCAGCACTGCCGGTCATCGAGGAAGCTGACCGCATCCGAGGTGTCCATGGCCACATCATTCTCCGCTCGCGGCCGGATCGCCAGCCTGCGCGCCGGGCAAATCCTCGAATAGCCTGGACAGGTCCCCGACGCTCCACACCGAAGTATGACGCTGAACGAGAACGCCGCCGCCCATCAGTTCCAGGTCGACCTGCGCGGGGTCATCGACCTGCTCAGCCGCCACATCTACTCCGGCCCCCGGGTGTACCTGCGGGAGCTGCTGCAGAACGCTGTCGACGCGATCAGTGCCCGTCGAGGCGTCGACGGAGGGGGCGGGCGTGTGCGGATCACGCCCGTCAGCGCAGCATCCGACGAGTTCGTCCTCCGCGACGACGGCGTGGGCCTGACGGCCGCCGAGGTCGCCGACCTGCTCGCCACCGTCGGCCGCAGCTCCAAGCGCGACATCTTCGATCTGCCGCGCGGGGACTACCTCGGGCAGTTCGGCATCGGGATGCTGTCGTGCTTCATGGTCTGCGACACCATCGTCATCCGCTCCCGCAGCGCGGTCACCGGCGAAGCCGTGGAGTGGGTGGGTCACTCCGACGGCACCTTCCGCGTCGGTCCGTGCACGCAGGACATTCCCGTCGGCACGAGCGTGCACCTGTCCCCCCGCGCGGAGACACGGACGCTGGTCGAGACCGCCACGGTGCGCGAGCTGGCCGAGACGTTCGCGGCCTATCTGCCGGTGACGATCGTGGTGGACCTGCCCGCCGGCGGCGAGATGACGATCACGACCGAGCCGCCGTTCCTCGCCGACGACCGCGACGCCCGTCTCGCCTACGGCCGTGACCTCATCGGCGCCGAACCTCTGGACGCCATCGCGCTGTCGGTGCCGGCCACCCTGACCCGCGGGGTCGCCTACGTGCTGCCCTATGCCCCTCCCCCGACGGCCCGGCAGAGCACGCGGGTATACCTGCACCGGATGCTGCTGACCGAGCGGGCCGACGACATCCTCCCCGACTGGGCGTTCTTCGCTCGGGCCGTGATCGATTCGGAGGGCCTGCACCCCACCGCCAGCCGGGAATCGCTCGTCGATGACGATGCCCTCGAGCAGACGCGGCGAGAGCTCGGCGACGGCATCCGCCGGTGGATCCTCGAACTGGCGCTGCACGACCCGGCACGCCTGGCGCAGTTCGTGGCGATCCACGAGGTGGCGCTGAAGTCGCTCGTGCGCCACGACGACGAGCTCGCCCGCTTCATCGTGCGATGGCTGTCGGTGGAGACCACGCAGGGACGGCAGCGCATCGAAGAGTTGGTGCGGCGCTATCCGCACGTGCGCTACACGGAGACGGTCGATGAGTTCCGTCAGGTCGCGAGCGTCGCCGACACGAGCGGTGTGCTGGTGGACGGCGGCTATGTCTACGACGCCGATCTCGTGCGCCTGCTGCCGAGGCTGTTCCCCGAGATCACCGTCGAGCGTGTCGACGTCGTCGATGAGATCGACCGTCTCGATCTTCCCCCGCTCGACCATCGCGACGCGGCGGTCGCCCTCGAACGGCGCGCGGCGGCGACGCTGGCCGACGTCGAGGTCATCGTGCGCGTGTTCGAGCGCACCGAGCTGCCGGGGCTGTTCGTCTCGGACCCGGCCGTGCTGCGCGCCCTCGACCGCGGGCGCGCCCGCAGCGCCGGCGGTGCCCTGTGGGCAGGCGTGCTCGACCGTGCCGCCACGGTCGCCGGAGTCGGCGATCGCGCGGCGGCCCCCGCGTCGCGGCTGTGCCTGAACTGGAACAACGACCTCGTGCGGCGGCTGGCCGCAACGCCCGCCGACGCGGGCGACCGGGTCTTCGCCCTGAGCGTGCGACTGCTCTACGTGCAGTCGCTGCTGGCCGGACACCACCCCCTCGGCGCGGCGGACCGCGCGCTCATGACCGCATCGCTGTCGGAGCTGCTCGGTCACGCCCTGCGCGCGGGCAACGACGAAGAACAAGGAGAATCATGACGAGCTACGCCACCCGCATCCGCGCCCTCTTCGACGACATCGACCGCACACCCTGGGGCCCCGAGGAGCCGGCTCTGGTCGCCGAGGCGGTCGCGTTGGCGCAGGAGAGCGGTGACGAGCGCCTCGAGTACGAAGCGCGGCTGCGCCAGACTTCGAGCGCGAACATGGCGGGCGACACCGACCTCATGCTGACCTCGTTCGCGTGGTGCCTGGCTCACCACGACGGCGACCCCGAGCGCTTTCCCGCGGTGCTGGAGCCCGCCGGTGATCTGCTCTGGCAGTACAAGTGGATGGCGGGCGCGTTGTCCAACTCCCCCGAGTTCGCCCCTGCGCAGATCGCCGCAGTGCTCGACGACATGCACGAGCACTATCGCCGCGCGGGGGTCGGAGAATCGGGCGTGCTGATGGCGCGCTTCGAAGACGCCTGGTCGGCAGGACGCGTCGAGGAGGCGACCGCGCTGCAGCGCACGCTGGAGGCGACGCCGCGTGACGACTACAGCCACTGCGACGCGTGCGTGCGCAGCCAGTTCGCCGGCTTCTTCGCCGAGACGGGACGCGAGGACGACGCCATCCGTCTGGTGCAGGAGATGATCGACGGCGGGTTCTCGTGCGGCGAGGAGCCCGAGCACGCCCTCGCCCGCATCCTTCTGCCCTCCCTGCGCGCCGGCATGCTCGACCAGGCGCGCGCCGCGCATCTGCGCAGCTACCGGCTCGCCAAGGACAACGCCGCCAACCTCGCGATCATCGCCGACAACGTCGTCTTCTGCGCGGTGACGGGCAACGAGGCCCGCGCCCTGGCTCTGGTGGAGAAGCACCTCCCCTGGCTCGTCGACGACGGGTTGGATGCCGCGGCGCACGAGACCGCTCTCGCATCGTTCGCCGTGGGCCTGGACGCGGTGGCCGCCGCGGGCCATCCCGACACCCCGGTGCGCGGCTCCGACGCCGACGAGCTCAGCACGCTGTTCGGCGCGCACGACGGAGCGTGGACGGCGGCCGCGCTCTCCTCCCGCGCGTGGGAACTCGCCGACGCGATCGCCGACGCGTTCGACGCGCGCAACGGCACCGACGCGCACCGGCTCGCCCTCACCCGCCTGCGGGACGCCGCGAGCGAGCGCTACGACGTGCCGATCCATTCGCACGAGTTCTCCGCGCTCGCCGTCTCCCCGACACCCTCGCCGCAGACGCCCGAGGAGCGCGTGACGCACGCCCTCGTGCTGACCGGAGCCGGATCGAGCGCAGCGATCGACGCGATCCGTGCGGCACTCCCCGATGCCGTCGGTGAGGACCGCATCGCTCTGAGCTCGCACCTGCTGTCGGCCCTGTGCTCCTACGGCCGTACGGATGAGGCGGCGGCGGAGCTGCCGGCACGCCTCGCGGCGCTGCGGGAAGAGGGCCGCGATGTGCAGGCAGGGCTCGAGGAACGCCTCGGTCTCGTGCTCTTCGGCGTCGACCTCGTCGAGTCGCTGCCGCGGCTTCAGGGCGAGCTCGACGCGCTCGGCGACGATCATCCCCTCGAACGCGCCGATCTGCTGTCGACGCTCGCGATCGGCCGGATGTGGGCGGGCGCCCACGCCGACGCGGTGGAGCCCGCCCGCGCCGCCGCAGCCCTGTTCGCCCAGTCCGGCGACGCCCGCCGAGCCCACGGCATGCGGCTGCTGGAGGCCGACGCCGTCGCTGCCGACGGCGACACGGCTGGCAGCGCCGGCCTGCTGGACGCGCTGCTGCACGACGAGGAGCTCGAGGACGGCCGTCGCGTGCGCGTGCTCGCGACGCGGGCCCGGCTCCACGGCGTCGCCGAGGCGTTCGCCGAGGGCGCGGCGGCGGCCGATGAGGCGGCGCGGGTCGCGGTGTCGATCGGTGTGGACGATGCGATGGTCTCGGAGATGTTCCTGCTGGCGGCCATGCTGCACGAGGACGACGGACAGCCGGCCGCCGCGGTGAGCCGCTACCGGGTCGCGGCGGAGCGGCGCGACGCGGTGGGTCTGCCCAGCGTCGACGTGCGCTTCCGCCAGGGCCGCGCGATGCTGGCGGCCGGTTACGCCGCCGAAGCGGTGGACACGCTCAACGAGGTGCTGCGCGAAGAGAGCGAGAACGGCGTGGAGCCGGGATCGCGGGCTCTGACCGCGGTGCTGCTCGCTCAGGCGCTGCATGCCGCCGAGGAGTACGGAAACGCGGTCGGGGCCTGGGCCTACGCGGCCGACCTCCGAGAAGAGGCCGAGGACGCCGTCGGACGCGCGTACGCGCTCGTGCAGCAGGGTCGCCTGCTCGGTCGCTTCGGGGCCACGGACGACGCCATCGAGGTTCTCACCGAGGCCGTCGATCTCGTCCGCGGCAACGAGGACGAAGTGGGGCTGCTCGCCGACGGCCTGCACGTGCTCGCGCAGGCGCATCAGCAGCGCGGCGACGAGGAGGCGGTGACGCTCATCGACGAAGCGCTGGAGCTCGGCCGTCGGCACGAGGCGACGTGGTTCGTGGCCGACGTCCTCGACACGCGCGCCCGGCTGCTCGTCGGTCAGGGACGGACGGATGCCGCCGTGGCGACTGCGCTGCAGGCCGCGGACACGTTCGCGGATGCCGGCGACCCGGCATCCGCGGGAGGGTCCGAGCTGCTGGCGGCACGGGTGCTGCGCGAAGCCGAGCGCGCCGACGACGCCGTCGCGCTCTACCGCGCGGCGTTCGAGCACGCGAGCGACGCGGAGCCGCTGCGGCAGGCCGTCGCGCTCGAGCTCGGCGACCTGCTCGAGGCCCTCGGGCGCCACGGCGAGGCCGCCGACGTCCGCGCGGTGCTGCCGGCCTGAGCCGGCCGGCAGCACCGGCGCGTCAGCCGGCGATGCGGATGAGCTTCTTGTTGACGAATTCCTCGGCGGCCAGCAGCCCCATCTCCCGTCCGGTGCCGCTGCGCTTGATGCCGCCGAAGGGCAGCTCGGGCGAGTCGGCGAGGACGATGTTGACGTAGACCATGCCGGCGTCGATGCGATCGGCGATGCGTGCCGCCTGCTCCTCGTCGGTGGTGAAGACGTAGGAGCCCAGACCGAACTCGGTGCCGTTGGCGATCTCGATCGCCTCGTCCTCGCCGCTGACCCGATAGACGACACCGACGGGTCCGAAGAACTCCTCGCGATACGCGTCCATGTCCGCCGTCACACCCGTGATCACCGTGCCGGGGAAGAACGCCCCGTCGCGCGAGCCCCCCGTGACGACGGTCGCGCCCTGCGCGACGGCGCGGTCGACCTGGTCCTGAAGCCGCTCGGCGGCGGCGAGCGAGGAGAGCGGCCCCAGGACCGTGTCCTCGGCGAAGGGATCGCCGACCTTGGCCCCCTCCAGCGCGGCCGCGAACTTCTCGACGAAAGCGTCGTGGAGCTCGTCGGCGACGAGGAAGCGCTTGGCGCCGTTGCAGGACTGTCCGTTGTTGTCCAGGCGCGCATCGACGGCGGCCTGCACCGCCGCGTCGAGGTCGTCGGTCGACAGCAGGATGAACGGGTCGGAGCCGCCCAGCTCCAGAACGACCTTCTTGAGGTTGCGCCCCGCGATCTCGGCGACGGCGGCTCCCGCGCGCTCGCTGCCGGTCACCGAGACGCCGTGCACACGCCGATCGGCGATGACCTCGGCGGCCTGATCGTTGGTCAGACGGACATCGACGTACGCGCCGACGGGGAAGCCCGCATCGGCGTAGATCTGGGCGATCGCGGCGGCCGACTGGGGGCACTGCGGCGCATGCTTGAGCAGGATGGTGTTGCCGATCGCCAGGTTCGGCGCCGCGAAGCGCGCGACCTGGTAGTACGGGAAGTTCCACGGCATGATGCCCAGAAGCACGCCCAGAGGCGAGCGGCGGATCACCGCGGTGCCCTCCCCGAGGATGTCGATGGGCCGGTCGCCGGTGATCTCGTCGATGTGATCGGCGTAGAACTCCGTGATGTCGGCGGCGAAGTCGACCTCACCCTCGGCCGCAGCGAGCGGTTTGCCCATCTCCCGCACGATGATCGCGGCCAGCTCGTCGCGGCGCTCGCGATGCAGTTCGGCGACGCGGCGCAGCAGCGCCGCACGATCCGCCGGCGTCGAGGTGCGCCCCCACGTCTGGGCCGCCTCGTGCGCGGCCGCGACGGCGGCCTCGACCTCGGCGGCCGTGAAGTCGGGGTAGGTGGCGAGCGTCTCGCCGGTGGCGGGGTTCACAACCGCATACGTCATCGTCGTTCTCCGTTCGTGTCGACCGAGGGTCGGGTGGCGTCAGGGGCAGGGATCAGGCGGGGATCAGCGTGTACTTGGTCGAGAGGAACTCGTGGATGCCTTCGAGGCCCCCCTCACGGCCCACTCCGGACTGCTTGACACCGCCGAACGGCGCCGCCGCGTTGGAGACGACGCCCGCGTTCAGGCCCATCATGCCGGTTTCCAGACGGTCGATCATCCGCATGCCGCGCGCGAGATCCTCGGTGAAGACGTAGGACACCAGACCGTACTCCGTGTCGTTGGCGAGGCGCACGGCCTCCTCCTCGTCGCTGAACGTGGCGATCGCCAGCACCGGGCCGAAGATCTCCTCGCGGAGGATGTCGCTGCCGCCGGCCACGTCCGTGATCACGGTGGGCTCGAAGAACGTCCCCGGGCCATCGATGGCCGATCCGCCGGCGAGCAGGCGTGCACCGCGCGCGACGGCATCCGAGACGAGCGCCTCGGCGCCCTCGACGGCCTTGCGGTCGATGAGCGGACCGATCTGCACGCCCTCCTCGGTTCCCCGTCCCACGCGCATCGCGTTCACGCGTTCGGTCACCCGGCGCGCGAACTCGTCGGCGACCGAAGTGTGCACGATGAAGCGGTTGGCGGCGGTGCAGGCCTGGCCGATGTTGCGGAACTTCGCGAGCATCGCGCCGTCGACGGCCTTGTCGAGGTCGGCGTCGTCGAACACGACGAACGGCGCATTGCCGCCGAGTTCCATGGACACGCGCAGGACGCCTTCGGCCGCCTGGGCGATGAGCTTCTTGCCCACCGGCGTCGAGCCCGTGAACGAGAGCTTGCGCAGGCGCGGGTCGGCGATGATCGGCGCCGACAGGGCGCCGGAGTGCGTCGTGGTCACGACGTTGACGACTCCGGCGGGCAGCCCCGCCTCGACGAGCAGTCCGACGAAGGCGAGCGTCGTCAGCGGGGTGAGCTCGGCCGGCTTGATGACCACCGTGCAGCCGGCGGCGAGCGCCGGGGCGATCTTGCGGGTGGCCATCGCGAGCGGGAAGTTCCACGGGGTGATGAAGAAGCACGGTCCGACGGGGCGCTGGCTGACGATCATGCGTCCCGTGCCCTCGGGGTTCGAGCCGAACCGGCCCGAGATGCGCACCGCCTCCTCGCTGAACCAGCGCAGGAACTCGCCGCCGTAGGTGATCTCGCCGCGCGCCTCCGCGAGCGGCTTGCCCATCTCGAGGGTCATCAGCAGCGCGATCTCGTCGGCGCGCTCCATCAGCAGGTCGAATGCCCGGCGGAGGATGTCGCTGCGGCGCCGCGGCGCGGTCGCCGCCCACTCCTCCTGAGCCGCGACCGCCGCGTCCAGGGCGCGGATGCCGTCTTCGGGCGACGCGTCGGCGATCTCGACCAGGGTCTCACCGGTCGCGGGATCGACGACGGGGAAGGTCCCGGCCGAGCCGGCGACCCACTCGCCGCCGATGAACAGTCCGCGGGGAACCTTCTCGAGCAGTGCGCTTTGCGTGATCAACGTGCGGCCTCCTTCAGGCGACGGGTGCTGGCAGGGGCGTCCGTGGCGAGGGTCTCGCCGCGGAAGAACGCGGGACGTGTCACCGACTGCCAGATCATGAGGGCGATACCCACCACGATGATGAGCATGCCGAGGATGAAGACGATCCCGACGCCGCCGACGTTGGCGCCGGAGCCGTAGTCGGGATCCATGGAGTCGATGAGCGTCGTGAAGAACAGGATGCCGAGGATCACGCCGCCCACGAGCGGGAACAGGAACGTGAAGAAGACGTTGCGCACCGAGTCGAACCACTGCTTGCGGAAGTACCAGACGCACGCGAAGGCCGTGATGCCGTAGTAGAAGCAGATCATCATGCCGAGCGTGAGGATCGTGTCCCAGAGGGTGTTCTCACTCACGACGCGCATGACCGCGTAGAACGCGGAGGCGACCACTGCCGACACGATCGTGGCGAAGCCGGGCGTGAAGAAGCGCGGGCTGACCCGCGCGAACGCCGGCGGGAGGGCGCCGTAGTGTCCCATCGACAGGAGCGTGCGCGCCGGTCCCACGAACGTCGACTGCAGCGACGATGCCGACGAGGTGAGCACCGCGAGCGACACGAGGAAGGCGAGTGGCCCGAGGATCGGTCCGGACAGGTGGAAGAACACGTTGCCCTGGATGTCCTCGTTGCCCAGACCCAGCTCCCCCGTGCCGACCCCGGCGTACATGATCATCGCGACGGCCAGCAGGAGGTAGATCGAGACGATCGTCAGCACCGTGATGGTCGCTGCACGACCCGGCGTCCTCTCGGGGTCCTTCGTCTCCTCGTTCATGGTGAGGGTGACGTCCCACCCCCAGAAGATGAAGATCGACAGCGACAGGCCCGCGGCGAACGCGCTGAACGAGCTGACGGCGAACGGGTTGAACCAGCCGATGTCGAACGGCTGGACGTCGAAGCCCTTGCCGCTGACGGCCTCGACGATGGCGGCGATCGCGAAGAACAGCAGCACGGCGACCTGGAAGGTCACGAGCACGTACTGCAGCTTCTGGGTGGTCTGCATGTCGCGGTAGGAGATGAAGGTGGCCGCGAGCATGAACAGAAGACACACGCCCACGTTGATCCACGTGTTCGACGCGAGGTCGGCGATCTCGGCGTTGCCCGTCACCTGCGACAGCAGCAAGAAGAGGAAGTCCACGGCGACGCCGGCCAGGTTCGACAGCACGAGGATCGTGGCGACCACGAGTCCCCACCCGGCCATCCAGCCGACCCACGGTCCGAAGGCGCGCGCCGCCCAGGTGAAGCTGGTCCCGGCATCCGGCATGCGGTTGTTGAGCTCGCGGTAGCCGAAGGCGACCAGGAGCATCGGGATGAATCCCACGAGGATGATCGCCGGGATCTGCGCGCCCACCGCGGATGCCGTGGGGCCGACGGCCGCCGTGAACGTGTACGCCGGGGCGATGCAGGAGATCCCGATGACGACGGCGCCGATCAGGCCGATCGTGCCGGCGCTGAGTCCCTTGCTGGAGAGAGCCCCGGTCGTGGAGGCGGCGTCGGTCGTGGAGGGTGTGCTCATCGTCGAGACTCCTCGGAGTGGGTTCGGGGGACGACGATCACCGGCACGGTGATCTCGTGCAGCATCTTCGCCGCGGTCGAGCCGAGGAACAGGCGGCGCGGCTGCGCGAGGCGGCTCGAGCCGACGAGCACGAGTTCACCCGGCTGCCAGTCGAGGTAGGACACGGCCTCCTCGATGCTGTCGCCGGCGGCGACCGCGACGTCGGTGTGCAGGCCGCCAGGAAGCTCCGCCCGAGCCGCCGCGAGCACCTCGTCGGCCTTCGTCGTGCCGGCGAGGCGGATGGCGCCCGTGTCGGCGGACGGCGGAAGATCGACCGGCAGCAGGGAGAGCAGTCGGACGGGCACGCCGAGGGTCTCCGCGAGCGCTGCGGTCTCGGCGATGAGGGCGTCGGCCCCGGGCCGCATGCCGATCGCGACCGTCAGCCGGGTGATGCCGGTCTCGGGCGCGATCTTGCGTGCCCCCCGCGGGACGAGGACGACCGGCACATCCGACGAGTGCAGCAGCTCGCTCGTCGTCGAGCCGAGGCGGTGCCGGCCGCGCGAGGCGCCGTCGGCGGCGCCGACCACGATGTACGAGGCACCCAGTTCGTCGGCGATCTCGATGAGGCCCTCGGCGAACGACTCGGCCGGGCGCACATGGGCGTGCGCGACGACGTCGGCGGGGATCCGATCGATCGCCTGGGCGATCCAGGTCTGCGCCTGCGCGTGTAGGTGCCGTTCGTACCCGGCATCCGGGGGCGTGATGACGCTGCGGTCGGAGCTGGGCAGGATGATCGCGACGTCGAGCACGGCGTCGAGGGCCGCCGCGAGCCGCGCGGCGAACGCGACGGCGTCGCGTCCGGGCTTGGTCGCGGTGTATCCGACGACGACGTGCCCGCTCACGTGTGGACCTCGTCCAGGATCTGCTGCGCCGCGAGGCGCCCCATGCGGATGGCTCCGTCGACGTGCTGATAGCCGGCGCCGGCCATGTCGCTGCAGGCGAAGTGGATCGGTCCGACGGGGGTGCGCAGGTCGGCCCCGTAACGGTGCAGGCCGCCGAGGTCGAACGATGCCGCGTACGCGCCGCGCGTCCACTCCTCGCTGCCCCAGTCGCTCTCGTAGTAGACGACCGGATCCTTCGCCTCGGGGCCGTAGTAGTGGCTGAGCGACTCGAGGATGCGCTCCTTGCGCTCCTCGGCGCTGAGGCGGAACAGGTCGTCGGCCGTGCGGTCGGAGACGAAGCCCACGAGGGTTCCGCGCTCATCGCCGTGGTTCGTGTTGTCGTAGGCCTCGTGCGAGAGCTCGTAGGGGCTGAACGCCGTGCCCGACAGGCCCTTCTCTCGCCAGAAGGGCGTCTCGTAGACGGCGTGCACCTTGATGACGAAGCCCATCGAGATGTGCTGGTGCATCTGATGCTGCAGACGCGGCAGCGGCGGCACGAACGAGATGCGGTTGTACAGCACCGGCGCGAGCGCCAGGATCGCGTGGCGGGCGCGAACGGTGACACCGTCGGCGACGGCCACGACGCCCTCTCCCTCGGAGTACTCCAGGGTACGCACCGGCTGGCCCAGGAAGACGTCGTCGCCCAGGCGCTCGGCCAACAGCAGCGGCACCTGCTGCAGTCCGCCGACGACGCGCTTGTCGAGGATGAAGTCGGCGTCGACGAGGTTCGTGTAGCTTCCGGCGGATGCCGCCATCAGCAGCGACTGCAGCAGTGAGAAGGAATGGGTCGGCTTCGTGAGCATCGCCGATCCGGTGGGGAAGGCGAGGTTGCGGATGGCCTCGTCGTCATCGGTCTGCTCGCGCAGCCACGCATCCCAGGAGACGGTGTCCCACTGCGCCGCCTGCGGATGGGCCCAGGGGCGGTCGGGGTCGATCTCGGCGACCATCGCGTCGAGGCGTGCGGTGACCTCGGCGATGGTCTTCTCGGTCTCGGCGCTCACGGGGAACATCTCGCCGGTGTAGCGGTGGGCGATGCCATCGGGTCCGATGTACACGCTGTCGCCGTCGCGGTAGCGGTCGAAGGTCTCCAGCCCCAGCTCCGCGATGGTCTCCTTGAGCGCATCCTGGTCGGGCGAGACCCACTGGCCGCCGATCTCGAGCATCGCACCCTCGATCGTGTCGGTCCACAGACGCCCGCCGACGCGGTCGCGGGCTTCGAGCACGGCGACCGACAGCCCCGCCTTCTTGAGCTGGTTGGCGGCGGTCAGTCCCGCCGCTCCGGCGCCGATGACGACGACGTCGCGCGTGATCTCGGTCATTGTGTCTCCTCTGTAGGCGCGGGGCCGGGGCGGGTCAGTGGGCGGCGAGGGCGGCGGCGACGACGTCGACGCCCTCGGTGAGCAGCTCGTCGGAGATCGACAGAGGCGGCAGGAAGCGGATGACGTTGCCGTAGGTGCCGCAGGTGAGGACGATGACGCCCTCCGCGATCGCCGCCTTCGCGACGGCGGAGGTCAGGGCGGCATCCGGGGCCTTCGTCTCGGGGTCGACGAACTCGACCGCGATCATCGCGCCGGCTCCGCGCACCTCGCCGATGCGCGCGTCGGACTGCTGCAGGGACTCGAAGCGGGCGCGGAGGATCCCCCCGATCTCGCGCGCCCGCTCGAGCATCCCGTCGTTCTCGAAGGCGTCGATCGCGGCGATCGCCGCCGCGCAGGCGACCGGGTTGCCGCCGTAGGTGCCGCCGAGGCCTCCGCCGTGGGTGGCATCCATGATCTCGGCGCGACCGGTGACCGCCGCCAGCGGCATGCCGCCCGCGATGCCCTTGGCCGTCGTGATGAGGTCGGGAACGATGCCGAACAGCTCGCTTGCGAACATCGCGCCGGTGCGGGCGAAGCCGGTCTGCACCTCGTCGGCGATGAAGACGACGCCGTTCGCACGGCACCAGTCCACGACCGCCGGCAGGAATCCCTCCGCGGGGACGATGAAGCCGCCCTCGCCCTGGATCGGCTCGATGATCACGGCCGCCAGGTTGTCGGCGCCGATCTGCTTCTCGATGAGCGAGATGGCCTTCGCCGCGGCATCCGCGCCGCTCAGGCCGTCGCGGAACGGGTAGGAGGCCGGCACGCGGTAGACCTCGGAGGCGAACGGACCGAATCCGCTCTTGTACGGCATCGACTTCGCGGTGAGGGCCATCGTGAGGTTGGTGCGGCCGTGGTAGGCGTGGTCGAACGCGACGACGGCCGGGCGGCCGGTGGCCTTGCGGGCGATCTTGATCGCGTTCTCGACGGCTTCGGCGCCGGAGTTGAACAGCGCCGACTTCTTCGCGTGGTCGCCGGGGGTGAGGCGGTTGAGCTTCTCGGCGACGGCGACGTACGACTCGTACGGCGAGATCATGAAGCACGTGTGCGTCATCTGCGCGACGGCGGCCTGCACCGCC
>Ga0209934_1000951_pt1 | contig 20453 bp, 17 predicted proteins | sample ThiBiot_750_plan_2_FD_183950 | JGI IMG/M metagenome (GOLD analysis project Ga0209934, IMG submission 183950) | Wastewater bioreactor microbial communities from Cape Town, South Africa - Thiocy_expt_750_plan (SPAdes) | ecosystem: Engineered > Bioreactor > Thiocyanate-remediating >...
CCGTGACCGCACCCGCTCCGTCCGCTCCGTCCGCTCCGTCCGCGAGACACCGCCCCGTTCGCTCCGTCCGCGAGACACCGCCCCCGCACCGAGACACCGGGTGTACATCGGTGTCTCGGTGCGGAACGCGTGTCTCGCGGGCCACACGGACCGCGAGACCGCGCGGGCCGCTCGGGGCTAGGCGAAGGCCTCCACGGGCGGGCAGGCGCAGACGAGGTTGCGGTCGCCGTACGCGTTGTCGATCCGGCGCACCGGCGGCCAGTACTTCGTGCGCACCAGACTGTGCACGGGGTAGGCGGCGAGCTCGCGCGGATACGGATGCGACCACTGCCCCGCGATGACCGACTCCGCCGTATGCGGGGCGTTCACCAGCGGATTGTCATCGGCCGGCCAGGTGCCGGATGCCACGGCATCCGCCTCGGCCCGGATGGCGATCATGGCCTCGATGAACCGCTCGAGCTCTCCGAGGTCCTCGGATTCGGTCGGCTCGACCATCAGCGTTCCCGCCACCGGGAACGACATCGTCGGCGCGTGGAAGCCGTAGTCGATCAGCCGCTTCGCGACGTCGTCCACGCTCACACCGGTCGCTTCCTTCAGTGGCCGCAGATCGAGGATGCACTCGTGGGCGACGAGCCCGCCCTCCCCCGCGTACAGCACCGGATAGTGGTCGCGCAGGCGCACGGCGATGTAGTTCGCCGCGAGCACCGCCGCCCCGGTCGCCTCCCGCAGCCCCTCGGCGCCCATCATGCGGATGTACGCCCACGAGATCGGCAGGATGGATGCCGAGCCATACGGCGCCGCCGAGATCGGTCCGCCGTCGAAGACGAACCCGCCCGCGTGCTCGGCGCGCTGCGCCAGCGGGTGCGACGGCAGGAACGGCGCGAGGTGCGCCTTCGCGGCCACCGGGCCGACGCCCGGTCCGCCGCCGCCGTGCGGGATGGCGAACGTCTTGTGCAGGTTCAGGTGCGAGACGTCTCCGCCCAGGTCGCCGAACCGGGCGAAGCCGACCAGCGCGTTCATGTTGGCACCGTCGACGTACACCTGACCGCCGGCGTCGTGCACGGCGGCGGTGATGTCGACGACGTCCTGCTCGTACACGCCGTGCGTCGACGGGTACGTGATCATCAGTGCGGCGAGCGCGTCGGCGTGCGCGGCGATCTTGGCCCGCAGGTCGGCGAGGTCGACGTTGCCGGCCTCGTCGCACGCGACGACGACGACCCGCATGCCGGCGAGCACGGCGGATGCCGCGTTGGTGCCGTGGGCCGACGACGGAATGAGGCACACATCGCGCTGCTCATCGCCGCGGGAGTGGTGGTAGCCGCGGATCGCGAGCAGCCCCGCCAGCTCGCCCTGCGAACCCGCGTTGGGTTGGAGGGAGACCGCGTCGTACCCGGTGATCTCCGCCAGCCACGACTCGAGCTGCTCGATGAGCACCAGGTAGCCCGCGACATCCTCGATCGGTGCGAACGGGTGCACGCGGGAGAACTCGGGCCACGACACCGCCGCCATCTCGGTCGCCGCGTTCAGCTTCATCGTGCAGGACCCCAGCGGGATCATGCCGCGATCGAGCGCATAGTCCCGGTCGGCCAGCTGCTTGAGGTAGCGCATCATGGCGGTCTCGGAGTGGTGAGCGTGGAAGACGGGATGCGTCAGGAACTCGTCGGTGCGCCGCAGCGACTCCGGCAGCGACGCGGCACCGCTTCCGGTGGCCCACCCGAAGGCGCGCTGTGCGCGTCCTCCGAAAACCTGGGCGAGCGCATGGAGCTCGCTGACCGTCGTGGCCTCGTCGACCGAGATGCCGACCGTGTCGCTGTCGCGGAACCACAGCTGGAACCCGCGCTCGCGCGCCGCACCCACGACCTCACCGGCCCGGCCCGGAACCGCCACCACGAGCGTGTCGAAGAAGTCCTCGTGCAGCACCTCGTTGCCGGCCTCCACGAGCCAGTCACGCAGCAGGTGCGCCTTGCCGGTGACCTCGTCGGCGATGCGACGCAGTCCGTGCGGACCGTGGTAGACGGCGTACATCGAGGCCATGACGGCCAGCAGCACCTGCGCCGTGCAGATGTTGGAGGTCGCCTTCTCGCGACGGATGTGCTGTTCGCGCGTCTGCAGCGAGAGGCGGTAGGCCGGGCGGCCCTCGGCATCCACCGAGACGCCGACGAGGCGGCCCGGCAGCTGGCGTTCGAGTCCGGAGCGGACCGCCATGTACCCGGCGTGCGGGCCGCCGAAGCCCATCGGCACGCCGAAGCGCTGCGTGGTGCCCACGGCGATGTCGGCGCCGAGCGAGCCCGGCGAGCGCAGCAACGTCAGCGCCAACAGGTCGGCCGCGACCACGACGAGGCCGCCCTGCGCCTGCACGGCGCCGATCACGGCGGACGGGTCCCACACGCGTCCGGAGGCTCCGGGGTACTGCACGAAGGCGCCGAACGCGCCTGCCGCGTCGAGGGGCACACCATCGGCGGCAAGGTCGGCCTCGACGATCTCGATGCCGAGAGCCGCCGCACGATGAACGAGCAGGGCCTTCGTCTGGGGCAGGGCGTCGGCATCCACGAGGAACACGGGGCTCTGCGCCTTCGAGGCGCGGCGGGCGACGAGCATCCCCTCCACGACGGCGGTCGCCTCGTCGAGCATCGAGGCGTTGGCCGTGGCGAGACCGGTGAGGTCGGTGACCATCGTCTGGAAGTTGATGAGGGCCTCGAGCCGACCCTGCGAGATCTCCGGCTGGTAAGGGGTGTAGGCCGTGTACCAGGAGGGGTTCTCGAAGACGTTGCGCGCGATGACGGACGGCGTGAGCGTGTCGTAGTAGCCGAGCCCGATCATGGCGCGCGCGGGCCGGTTCTGCGAGGCGAGCTCGCGCAGTTCTGCGAGCGCCTCGGCCTCAGTGGCAGCGAAAGGGATCGCACCGTCCACGACGGGCGCGGCGTGGATGGATGCCGGGACCGCCCGCTCGACGAGGGCATTCACGCTCTCGTAGCCGAGCACGTTGAGCATCTGCGCCTGGGCGGAGGCGTCCGTGCCGATGTGCCGATCGCGGAAGGGGGCCGTGTTCACTCCTCGCCGCCCGTGAGTGCGACGTAGGCGGTCCGATCCAGGAGGCCGTCGACATCGGCCGGGTCGACCTGGATCTTCACGAGCCATCCTCCCTCGAACGCGCCGCTGTTGACGAGAGACGGGTCGTCCACGACGGCGTCGTTGACGGCGACGATCTCGCCGGACAGCGGCGCGTAGAGCTCACCGACCGACTTCGTGGACTCGATCTCGCCGCACACCGTGTTCGCGGTGACGGTGGAGCCCACCGCGGGCAGGTCGACATAGACGACGTCGCCGAGCTTTTCGGCGGCGTAGTCCGTGATCCCGACGGTGGCGACGTCGCCCGCGAGGGCGACCCACTCGTGTTCTTCGGTGTACTTGAGAGCGGTCAGGTCGGTCATGCGGTCCTCCGGTAGAAAGGCAGGGCGGTCACTGTCGCGGGGATGAGAGTGCCCCGCACGTCGATGAAGAGCGAGGTGCCGGGCTCGGCGAGAGCCGGCGGGACAAAGGCCATGGCGATGGGGTGTCCGAGCGTCGGGCTCAGTGCCCCGCTCGTGATCTCACCGACCGAGGTGCCGTCGGCATCCATGACGGCGTACCCCGCGCGGCCGGCGCGACGCCCCTCGGCGACGAGACCGACGAGCACGGGCAGATCAGTGGATGCCGTGACGACGGCCTCCTTGCCGACGAACTCGCCCTTGTCGGCGGAGACGACGCGTCCGAGCCCCGCCTGAGCGGGTCGGATCGCGGTCGACAGTTCGTGGCCGTGCAGCGGCATGCCCGCCTCCAACCGGAGCGTGTCGCGGGCGGCGAGTCCCGCGGGGACGAGCCCGAGCGGCTCCCCCGCCGCGAGCAAGGCGTCCCAGAGTGCGGGGGCGAGCGCGTTCGGCACCATCAGTTCGAAGCCGTCCTCGCCCGTGTACCCGGTGCGGGCGATGAAGAGCTTCTCGTCTTGGAACCGGCCCTGCGACCAGGCGTAGTAGCCGAGGTCGGCGAGGGCGGGCGCCACGTCCGTGACACCGACCGTCGCCTCCACGATCTCTCGCGCGCGCGGACCCTGCACGGCGATGAGGGACATCTGGTCGGAGATGTCCTCGACGACGGCGGGCGTGTATGCGGCCCGTGCAACGAACGCCTCCGCGACGAGCGCACGGTTGCCGGCGTTGGAGATCACCAGGAAGTCATCGTCGCCGGTGCGGTAGACGATGACGTCGTCGATCACCCCGCCGGTCTCATCCAGCAGCAGCGAGTACTTCGCCTTGCCGATCTTCATGGTCGAGATCCGTCCGGCGAGCGCATAGTCGAGGAAGGCCGCGGCTCCCGAACCCGTCACAAGAAACTCCGCCATGTGCGAGATGTCGAACAGGCCGGCGGCGGTGCGCACAGCGTGATGCTCGGCGAGATCCGAGGTGTAGCGCACCGGCATGTTCCAGCCGCCGAAGTCGGTGAACGAGGCGCCGAGGGCAGCATGGCGATCGGCGAGGGCGGTGGTGCGAAGATCTGGCATGAGTTCTCCCCGGGACATCGGGCGGGCGGATGCCGGGACCGGCAGCCGGGAACTCCCCCTCTGTCATCGGCCTGAGAGTTTCGCCGGACCCGCATGCGCGGAACCGGCTTTCACCGTCGGCGGATCCCCAACTGCGGGATCACTTTCCAGAGCGGCCGGACGCGAGCGGTACGCGGACCTGAGAGATTGGCGGGGAGGCTTGCTCCTTCGGTGCCCGGATCCTCGTAAAACACTGGATGCCGGGGCTCTCCCGCACACGTCATGCGGCCTGTCTTCAGTTGCCCTGTCAGCATAGCGCCTGGCTCGACGGGCACGAGCGACTATCGGGTGCAGCGCCCCGACGCGACGGTCGGCGAGTCGGTCGTTACCCGTTCGAGCTCCGGGCGCAGCACGTTCGTCGTGGTCGCGTAGCCACGCCCGTCGCCGTCGGCGCCGCGGGCGAAGACCACGCCGACGACGTCGCCAGCGGCATCCAGCAGCGGGCCACCGGAGTTGCCCGGCTGCACGTCCGCCTGCAAGGCGTAGATCTCCCTCGGACTCACCGACGAGTCGTAGATATCGGGCACGGGTACCGACGACACCGACAGAATCCCCGCCGACACGTTCGTGAACGGACCGCCGTCCGGGTAGCCCTGCACGGCGGCCTGCGTTCCGGCCGGGGCCGGATCGGCGACGGTGAGGGGCGTCGCCGGCAGGCCGCCGATGGAGATCACCGCGAGGTCGGTCACCGGGTCGAACAACACGATGCGCCCCTCCCCTGCGCGACCGCCGGGCAGTTCCACCACGGGCGTGTCCACCCCTGCGACGACATGAGCGTTCGTCACGACAAGTCCTGGCGCTGCCACGAAACCCGACCCGGTCATCGAAACCCCGCAGGCATAGGCCGTGCCGCTCACGCGGGCGACGGAGGCGGCGGCGTTCTGCAGTGCGGGATCGTCGAGCGTGATCGGCGGGTCGGTGGGCGTGACCACCGCACCGATCGCCGCCTCCAGCCGTGGCAGCCCGTCCGAGAGCAGAGCGCCGCGCGCCTGGGTCAGCGCGTCCTGGACCGGCGGCGGCGTGATCGCCTGGAGCGCACCGATGACGCGCGAGGAGGCGACCGCCGAGGACACGTACGGAATGCCCGCGGTCGCAAGCCCCGAGGAGACGAGCACGAGAACCAACGCGGTGGCCACCGTGGTCAGCACGCCGCCGAGGAAGCGCTCCAGTCCACGCAGCCGCGCACGGTCGACGCCGCGACGAATCGCCATCCCGATCGCGGTACCGGACGCGGTCCCGACGACGACGAGCACGATCGCGGCGACGGCGAGCGCCGCGGTGCGCCAGCCCCCGGAAGGGACGACCGTGGACAGCCACGGCGTCACCAGCGGCAACATCCACAGAGCCGCGGCGGCGCCGGCGATCATCCCGATGACGCTGCCGAGGCTGGCGAAGAATCCGCGCGCCAGACCCGACGCGAGGGCGAGGAGCAGCGCCACGACGGCGATGATGTCGACGATCAGCACGGGGAACCTCCGCGCACACCGTAACGCGTACGGCTCCGCGATTCCTGCACGAATGCTGCCGGTCGAGCGCGATCGGGGTTTTCGGCGGCGGCGCGGGTTTGCCCTTCAAGTCCTGATGACTCTAAGATCATCTGCGAGGTTATGGTCATCATGACAAGAACAAGCGCCCCGACCGACACGATCCGTGTCGCCGTCTCGACGGTCATCTTCAGCCTGCGCAGCGACGAGTCGGGACGCCTCGCCGTCGTGCTGCCGCTGGTTCGTCGCACGCGCGATCCGCACGAGGGACTCTGGGCCCTTCCGGGAGGCTGGCTGGATGCCGCCGAGAACCTCGAAGCTGCGGCCTCACGAACCCTGGCCGAGACGACCGGCCTCGCCCCGAGCTACCTCGAACAGCTCTATGCGTTCGGCGACGTCGGCCGCGCCCCGGGTCGCGTCGTGTCCATCGTCTACTGGGCGCTGCTGCGCGAAGGCGCCCAGCTTCCCGCGGATGCCCACAACGTGAGGTGGTTCGACGCGGCGCATCTGCCGGCCCTGGCCTTCGACCACAACCACATCGTCGACTACGCGCTGTGGCGTCTGCGCAACAAAGTCGGCTACAGCCGCATCGCCCACGGGCTGCTGCCCGAACTGTTCACCCTGTCTGATCTGCGCGAGGTGTACGAGGCGATCCTCGAACGCGACCTGGACCCCGCGAACTTCCGCCGGCAGGTGGAGAACTCGGGGACGCTGATCCCCACCGACGCGTTTCGCACCGGCAGCCACCGGCCGGCGCGTCTCTACCGCTACAACCACGACGTGGAGCTCGCCGAACGCGGGCCCCTGCCACCCGGCGCGGTCGCCGACGCCGACGCCGCACCATCCGTCCTTCCCGAAGAGGTCACGATATGAGCGCCACCTTCCTCACCCTCCAACCGCGCCCCGACGGCGAGGTCGACCCCAGCGTCGACCACGCCGTCCAGGCCATCGTCGCCGGCGCGTCGACGGCCGAGACCTGCAACACCGATCTCGCGGCGGGACCGTGGGCCTTCGACGCGCGCCCCGGATACGGACCCGGCTCGTCGATGGGCGACGTGATCCCCACCGGGGCGCCCCGTCAGGGCGAACTTCCGGCGGAGTACCGCACGGCATCCGAAGACGAGCTGCACGCCCGTATCCGCGCCGCGAAGGCGACCCTCGGCGAACGCGTCGTCGTGCTCGGCCACTTCTATCAGCGCGAGGAGGTGGTCACGCACGCCGACTATGTCGGGGACTCGTTCCAGCTCGCGAACGCGGCGCTGGAGCACCCCGACGCGGACGCCATCGTGTTCTGCGGCGTGCACTTCATGGCTGAGACGGCGGATCTGCTCTCCCGCCCCGAGCAGGCCGTGATCCTCCCCAACCTCGCCGCCGGCTGCTCGATGGCCGATATGGCCTCCATCGACGAGGTCGAGGAGTGCTGGGAGCAGCTCGAAGACGTCTACGGCGATCTGACCGCCGCTGATGCCGACGGGCGTGTCCCGGTGATCCCGGTCACATACATGAACTCCTCGGCGGCGATCAAGGGCTTCGTCGGGCGGCACGGCGGCATCGTCTGCACCTCGTCGAACGCGCGCACCGTGCTGGAATGGGCGTTCGCCCGCGGGCGCCGGGTGCTGTTCTTCCCCGATCAGCACCTCGGTCGCAACACGGCGAAGGCGATGGGCGTGCCCCTGGCGCAGATGCCCATGTGGAATCCCCGCAAGCCTCTCGGCGGCTCGAGCGCCGACGAGCTGGACAGCGCCCGGGTGATCCTCTGGCACGGGTTCTGCTCGGTGCACCGCCGGTTCACGGTCGACCAGATCGACAAGGCCCGCGCCGAGCACCCCGGCGTGCGCGTGATCGTCCACCCGGAGTGCCCCATGGCCGTCGTCGACGCGGCCGACGAGGCGGGATCGACCGACTACATCCGCAAGGCCATCGCCGCCGCCACCGAGCCGACGACGTTCGCGATCGGCACCGAGATCAACCTCGTGCAGCGTCTCGCGGCGCAGTTCCCCCAGCACGAGATCTTCTGCCTCGACCCGGTGGTGTGCCCCTGCTCCACGATGTACCGCATCCACCCCGGCTACCTCGCCTGGGTGCTCGAGCGCCTCGTCGCCGGCGACGTCGTGAACCGCATCACGGTGCCCGCCGACGTCGCCGACCCCGCACGCGTCGCCCTCGAGCGGATGCTGGTGGCCAAGCCGTGAGCGTCGACGTGCCTGACGTCGTCGTGGTCGGCTCGGGGATCGCGGGGCTCACCGCGGCGCTGCACGCCGCGGCATCCGGATGCCGGGTGACCCTCGTCACGAAGGACGTGCTCGAACACGCCAACACGCGCTACGCCCAGGGCGGCATCGCCGGCGTCATGTTCGACGACGACAGTGCCGCCGCGCACGAGCACGACACTCTCGTCGCGGGGGCCGGGCTCAGTGATCCCGCCGCCGTGCGCGTCCTGGTGAGCGAAGGGCCCGAGCGCATCCGTGAACTCATCGAGCTCGGCGTCGCGTTCGACCGCGGCAGCGATGGCGCTCTCGTGAAGGGACTGGAGGCCGCGCACTCCTACCCGCGGGTGCTCCACGCAGGGGGCGACGCGACCGGGAGCGTCATCGAGAAGGCGCTCGTTGCACGCGTGCGCGCCAGCGGGGCCCGCGTCATCGAGCACGCCTTCCTCGTCGATCTGATCCTCGACAGCGACGGTCGCGCGTGCGGCGTCGACCTCCTGGTCGGCGACACGCGGCGCGATCGGATCCCGGCGGATGCCGTCGTGCTGGCGACCGGGGGTGTCGGTCAGCTCTACGCCCACACCACCAACCCCGCCGTCGCCACCGGCGACGGCATCGCCGCGGCCGTGCGTGCCGGCGCGAGCGTCTGCGACCTGGAGTTCGTGCAGTTCCATCCCACCGTCCTGTCCGTCGAGGGCACGGAACCCTTCCTCGTCTCGGAAGCCGTGCGCGGCGAAGGGGCGGTCCTGCGCGACCAGGAGGGGCGGCGTTTCATGCTCGACCTCCACCCCGACGCCGAGCTCGCACCCCGCGACGTGGTCGCCCGCGCGATCGCCGCGGTGATGGAGGGCCAGGGCGGCGAGCCGGTGCTCCTCGACGCGACCGGCCTGGGCCTGGACACCGCCGCGACAGGATCGGCGCGCAAGAGGGCCGGCGCCTTCCTTCGGCGCCGGTTCCCCACGATCGACGCCGCCGTGCGAGAGCGCGGGCTGGACTGGTCGCAGGAGCCGATTCCGGTGACGCCGGCCGCGCACTATCTGATGGGGGGCGTGGTCACCGACCTCCAGGGGCGCACGAGCGTCGCGGGACTGTATGCGGTGGGCGAGGTCGCGCGCACCGGCGTGCACGGCGCGAACCGGCTCGCCTCGAACTCGCTGCTGGAGGGAGCCGTGTTCGGCGCACGTGCCGGTGACGCGATCGTCGGCGACACCGCGTCCGGTGCGTGGCCCGTCACCGCGCCGTCCGCTGCGGCGACCGCCCCGGCGGGAGATTTCGCCGCAGCGGCGGCGGCGCCGTGGCATCGAGCTGCGCTGCAGGAGCTGATGTGGGCGCACGCGGGGCTCGTCCGTGATGCGGTGGGTCTGCGCCACGCCGCCGCCGTGATCGGCAGCTGGCGGGTCGGGCAGCGCACGCCACGGACGGAGGCGGAGTTCGAAGATGCCAACCTGCTCCTGGTGGCCGCCTGCCTGGTGGATGCCGCGCTCGCCCGCACCGCATCGGTGGGCGCGCACACGCGCCGCGACGAGGATGCGTCCGCGCCATCCGCCCCGGCGCGACGCGAGCTTCAGGGGTCGGCATGCTGACCGCACGCCAGATCGAGCGCGTCGTCATCGCCGCTCTCGAGGAGGACGCGCCGTGGGGTGACGTCACCAGCGACTATCTGATCCCGGCCGATGCCGTCGCGACGGCAGACCTGGTCGCACGAGAGGCCGGCGTGTTCAGCGGCGGCGACGTCTTCGCGGCGGCGTTCGCCCTCACCGACCCCGCCATCGCCGTCACCGTGGCGACTGCCGATGGCGCGGCCTTCGGCGCAGGAGATGTGCTCGCGACCGTCAGTGGGCCGGCACGCGGCGTCCTGACTGCCGAACGGGTGGGTCTCAACCTCGTGCAGCGCATGAGCGGCATCTCCACCCTCACCGCGCGCTACGTCGACGCGGTCGCCGGCACCGGCGCGCGGATCGCCGATACCCGCAAGACGACTCCGGGGCTGCGGGCGCTCGAACGCCACGCTGTCCGCAGCGGCGGCGGTCACAACCACCGCTACTCGCTGTCGGACGCCGTGATGGCCAAGGACAATCACCTCGCGGTGCTGACCGCCGACGGCGGCGATCTGACGACCGCACTGCGTCGTGCATTGTCCGCCCTGCCCCACACGACCCACGTCGAGGTGGAGGTCGACCGGCTGGAGCAGATCGAACCCGTCCTCGCCGCCGGCGGCGGCGCCGCGCGCATCGGCACGATCATGCTCGACAACTTCGCGCTCGACGACCTCCGCGCCGGGGTCGCACTCATCGCCGGACGCGCCACGGTCGAGGCGTCGGGCGGAGTGAGCCTGGACACCGTGTCCGAGATCGCGGCTACGGGCGTCGACGTGATCTCCGTCGGAGCCCTGACGCATTCCGCCCGTGCCCTCGATCTGGGCCTGGACGCCCGCGTCGCGAGCAACGTCGGCGGTGCCTGACCCGCGAGGAAGCGATGTTCTATCTCGATCACGCTGCCACCACCCCGGTACGTCCCGACGTGGTCCAGGCGATGCTGCCCTACCTCGGCGATCGGTTCGGTAATCCGTCCAGCCACCACACGGTCGGTGAGGCCTCGGCATCCGTCCTCTCGGATGCGCGACGGCGCGTCGCCGCCGTGTTCGGCATGCGCCCCGCCGACATCGTCTTCACCTCGGGTGGCACCGAAGCGGACAACCTGGCGGTGAAGGGCATCACGATCGGCACGGCGCTGCATCGCGGCGGCGGACGAAGCGCTCCGATGCACGTGATCACCACGCCCATCGAGCATGAAGCCGTCCTCGCCTCCTGCGGGTACCTGGAGCGTGTGCACGGCGCGAGCATCACCCGGCTGCCCGTGGACGCGACGGGCCTCGTCGCGCCCGCGGACATCGCCGCGGCGCTTCGCCCCGAGACCGCGCTCGTGTCGATCGGCTACGCGAACAACGAGGTCGGCACGGTTCAGGATCTGGGCGCGATCGCCGCGGTGACGCGCGCGGCCGGCGTCGCGCTGCACGTCGACGCCGTACAGGCGGCGGGCTGGCTGCCGCTGGCCGACACCGGAGCCGATGCGATCTCGGTCGCCGGACACAAGATCGGGGCTCCCCCGGGCATCGGCGTGCTCGCGATCCGAGGCCGCGTGCCTCTGGAACCGTTGCTCCACGGCGGCGGCCAGGAGCGCGAGCGGCGCAGCGGCACCGAGAACGTCGCCGGCGCGGTCGCGATTGCAACCGCCCTGGAGATCGCGGAGCGCGAGCGCCCCGCCGCAGCGGCACGCGTCGGCGCGCTGCGCGACCGCTTCATCGCCCGCGTGCTGGCCTTCGTCCCCTCCTCGCGGCTCACCGGCCATCCCGTGCGTCGGCTGCCCTCCTTGGCCAGTTTCACCTTCGCGGGAACCAGCGGCGAGTCGGTGCTGCTCGAGCTCGAACGCCGTGGCATCGTCTCTTCCAGCGGCTCCGCGTGCGCCGCCGGAAGCGACGAACCGTCCCATGTGCTGCTCGCGCTGGGCATCACCCCGGAGCTCGCCCAGACCGCCGTGCGCTTCAGTTTCGGTCATGACTTCGGCGCCGGCGACGAGGAGCGGGCCGCAGCACTGCTCGATGCCGCCGCGGACGCGGTCGCCGCATCGGTGACGGCGGTACGATCGGGGCCGTGAGCACACCCGTCGCTACCGTCATCGTCCCCGGACGCGACGTCGCCGCCTACGCGCAGGAGGCCGTGGACTCCCTCCGCGCACAAACGCTCACGAGCTGGCGCGCCATCTTGGTCGACGACGGATCCCTCGATGCGACCGGAGAGGTCTTTGCGGCGGCGGCGGCATCCGACGATCGTTTCCATGTCGTCACCCATCCCGTCGCGCGCGGGCTGTCGGCTGCCCGCAACACCGGGCTGGACCTCGTCGAGACACCGTTCGTCGGATTCCTGGATGCCGACGACGTGCTCACCCCGCGCGCACTGGAGCGCTTCGTGGACACGCTCACGCGCTCCGGCAGCGATGTCGTCGTGGGCGCCTACGTGCGACTGCGCGCCGACGAGGCAGGCACCTACCGTCCCGGTCCCGTGCAACCGTGGGTTCGCGCCGCCACCGATCCGCCGCGGCTCGCGACGACGCTGGCCGCGCATCCCGAGGTCTCCGGAAACATCGTGGCCTGGTCGAAGCTCAGCCGGGTGGAGCTCTGGCGGCGGACGGGGCTGCGCTTTCCCGAGGGCAAGCTCTACGAGGATCAGCTGGTGGCGCAGCGTCTCTACACCGCCGCGCGCGCCATCGATGTCATCCCCGACGTCGTCGTGCACTGGCGAGAGCGCGCCGATGGCTCCTCCATCACGCAGAACAAGAATCTGCTCCCCGTGCTCGAGGACTACCTCGACGCCCTCAGCGGCGGTATCGCCGTGCTCGACGGCGCCGGTCAGCGCGCCGCCGCCCGCGCCCGCGTGCGTCTCATTCTGGAGATGGACGTCCCTCCGCTCGTTCGCATCGCGCAAGACAGCCCCGACGACGCCTACCGACGCACGCTCGGCACGTTCATCCGCGCCCTCCACGACCGTGCGGATGCCGAGTCCATCGGTCTCGATGACGCCGCGGCCCGGTTGCGCAGCGCGGCTGAACTGTGGTGAGACGAGCCGGAGATATTCTGAGCGGATGACCGATTCCGACGCCGCTCACCTCCCCGATCGTCCTACGGGTCCCGATCTCGCCCCGATCCGTGCCGAGATCGACGAGCTCGCATCCCTCTCCACGGAGGAGCTCGTCAACCCGAAGCCGAAGGCGATCGCCGAGAACGAGCCGGTCCCGTACCCCACGGACGCGATCGGGTCCGAGGACTGGAGCGAGCCGGCCTGAGCGGCCTCAGGCCTGTTCGCGCGCCTGCGCCTCCAAGCCCGCGATCGTCGCGGCCGCCATCTGCTCGAGCGCCAGCTCGGCGTAGAGCCCACCCTGGGCCAGCAGTTCGCTGTGGGTCCCGGACTCGACGATGCGCCCCGCCTCGACGACGTGGATGACGTCGGCGCCGACGACGGTCGACAGCCGGTGCGCGATCGAGATGGTGGTGCGCCCGCGCGCCACATTGTCCAGCGCTTCCTGCACGACCCGTTCCGAGACCGTGTCCAAAGCCGACGTGGCCTCGTCCAGCAGCAGCACCGGTGGATCCTTCAGCAGGACGCGCGCGATCGCGATCCGCTGCTTCTCGCCGCCCGAGAGCCGATAGCCGCGCTCGCCGACGACGGTGTCGTAGCCGTGCTCGAAGCTCGCGATGGCGTGGTGGATGTTCGCCGCCGTGCACGCCGCCACGAGCTCCTCGTCGGTGGCATCGGGCTTCGCGTAGCGGAGGTTGTCGGCGATGGTGGCGTGGAACAGGTAGGTCTCCTGGGAGACGATGCCGACGTTCTCCACGATCGAGTCCTGGGTGAGCCCCCGCACATCCCGCCCGGCGAAGACGACGGCGCCCTCGGATGCTTCGTACAGACGCGGAGCAAGGTAGACGATGGTGGTCTTGCCCGCGCCGGACGGCCCCACGAAAGCGATGTGCTGGCCGGGCTCGGCGACGAAGGACACTCCGTCGAGCGTCGGGCGGGTGTCGCCCGCGGCATCCGGATAGCGGAAGACGACGTCGCGGAACTCGACGCGTCCGATCGGCCCGGGAGCGCGCGCGACGTCTATCGCGTCGGGAGCGTCGACGATGGCCGGCGTCAAGTCGAGGTACTCGAAGATGCGCGCGAACAGTGCCCGGGAGGTCTGCAGATCCAGCGCCACACGCATCAGCCCCATGAGCGGTTGGAGCAGGCGCGCCTGCACCGTGGTGAAGGCGACGACGGTGCCGGCCGTGATCGCGCCGGTACCGCCCGCGATGAGGTAGCCCGACACCAGATAGATGACGGCGGGCACCGAGGCCATGATGACCTGCACGACGGCGAAGAAGCCCTGTCCGCTCATGGCCCGGCGCACCTGGAGACGGACCTGGTTGAGGTTCTCTGCGCGGTAGCGCTCCGACTCCGCCCGTTGGCGGTTGAAGGCCTTGGACAGAAGGATGCCGCTGACCGACAGCGTCTCCTGGGTGATGCTGGTCAGTTCGCTCAGCGACTCCTGCGTCTGCCCCGCGATACGGGCCCGCACCTGCCCCACCCGCCTCTGCACGAGCACGAGCGCGGGCATCATGATCACGGCGATGATGGTCAGCCGCCAGTCGATCAGGATCATGGCGACGAGGGCGGAGATCACGGTCACCGTGTTGCCGAGGATGCTGGTGATGGTGTTGGTCAAGACGTCCGAGACGCCGCCGACGTCGTTCTGCAGCCGCGACTGGATGACCCCGGTCTTCGTCCGGGTGAAGAAGCCCAGCTCCATCGCCTGCAGGTGATCGAACAGGCGGACCCGCAGGTCTCCCGTCACACGATTGCCGACCGTCGAAGTGAGCCAGGTCTGGGTGACACCGAGCACCGCGGAGAACAGGAACAGCCCGATCATGGTGAGCACCAACCGCAGCAGGAGCGCGAGATCGGGAGACGCACCGTCCGTGGGAAACAGCGCGTCGTCGAAGATGCGCTGCACGATGAGGGGCGGGACGACACCGATCGCCGCGCCGACGACGACCATCACCGCGGTCACGAGGATGCGCAGGCGGTAGGGGCGGAACAGGCCCACGACCCGAGCACCCAGGTTCGGGATCGCCGGGGCCTGTGCGTTCAGTCGCCGTTGCGCGCCTTCGTCCACGCCGCGGAAGGCCGCCGGACGACCACCCGGCCCCATTCCCCCCATGCCCATACTCACCGGGTCACTCTAACCCCGTGCCGGAGGGGGCGGCGGCTCAGCCGAGGCCGGCGACGAGATTGATCACCGATGCGAGGATGACGGCCCCGAACAGGTAGGCCAGCAGCGTCTGCGCGACGATGATGCGCCGGATCTCATTCGCGGACACATTCGTGTCGGACACCTGGTAGGTCATCCCCAGGCCGACCGAGAAGTAGCCGAAGTCGGAGTACGTCGGCGCATCGTCCTGATTGAAGTCGATGCCACCCGCCATACCCGCGGCGACGCGTCCGTAGTAGACGCGCGCATAGCGCAGCATGTAGTCGACCTGGATGAGCGCCCACGAGCTCACCACGGCCGCGATCGCCACCCCCGCGACGAGGAACGCGCGGGCGTGGCCGCTGCTCCCACTCCCGATCAGCACCGCGACCACGCCGCCGAGGCTCGCGACGCTGCCCGCGAGTGCGATCAGGCGCGCGACCGGCCGGCCCGGGTCGACGCTCGTCGTGTGCGAGCGCGTCTGTTCGGCATCCATCGGCCAGACCACGCTCAGCAGCCACACCACGTTGGTCGCGGCCACGACGGCCCATCCGGCGAGAAGACCGACGGAGAGCCCGGCACCGACCGACGCGACGACGGCGACCACGGCCCCGACGGAGAGGGAGAGGGGGCCGCGGACGGCCACCCGCGACGGATGACGGCGAAAGCTCATGCCTCGATGCTCCCACCGCGACCGGGAATGCCGTGTCCGACCCTCCCGTTACAGTGGACAGTCGCCCCGCCCGCCGGGAACGCGTCCCGACGACACCCAGGAGCCCGATGACCTCTCCCGACACCGCCACCACGCCTGATGCGCCCACGCAGGTCGGAGCCAAGGAGAACCGCGTCATCTGGTTGCTGCTGGCCGCCGCGTTCGTGGCCATCCTGAACGAGACGACGATGGGCGTCGCGATTCCGCACCTGATCGGCGACCTCGGCATCACCGCGGTGGCCGCGCAGTGGCTGACCACCGCGTTCATGCTGACGATGGCGGTCGTGATCCCCACCACGGGTTTTCTGCTGCGGCGATTCACGACGCGGGCGATGTTCGCGACGGCGATGGGTCTGTTCTCCGCGGGCACGCTGATCGCGCTGATCGCCCCGGGCTTCGAAGTGCTCGTCGCGGCCCGTGTCGTCCAGGCGTCGGGCACGGCCATCATGATGCCCCTGCTCATGACGACGCTCATGACTGTCGTCCCGCCGCACCTGCGGGGGCGGATGATGGGCCGTGTCAGCGTGGTGATCTCGCTGGCCCCCGCCATCGGACCGACGATGGCGGGCATCGTGCTCGACAATCTGACGTGGCGGTGGATCTTCGCGATCGTCCTCCCGATCGCGTTGATCGCCCTCGTCGTGGGGGTGCGCTGGATCCACAACCTGGGAGAGAGCACGCACACGCCGATCGACATCCTCTCCGTGCTCCTGTCCGCCGTCGGGTTCGGCGGGGTGGTCTTCGGGCTCAGCCAGATCGGTGGGCACGGGACGGATGTCGCCGCCGCGGAGGCGGCGACCACGACTCTCGTCGTCGCGCTGGGCATCGGACTCGTAGCCCTCGGACTGTTCGTCTGGCGTCAGGTGATCCTGCAGAAGCGGGATGAGGCGCTCCTCGATCTGCGCATCTTCCGCTCGAGCAACTTCTCCCTGTCGGTCGCGCACTTCGCGGTGATGTCGCTGGCGTTCTTCGGAACGCTGACTGCGCTCCCGCTGTATCTGCAGAACACTCTGGGACTGTCGGCGAGCGCCTCCGGCCTCGTCGTGCTGCCGGGAGCGCTGGCGATGGGCCTTCTCGGCCCGGTCATCGGACGCGTCTACGATCGCTGGGGCACCCGCGTGCTGCTGCTTCCCGGGACGATCATCGTGCTGACGATCCTGTGGAGCTTCACGATGCTCACCGAGTCGACCCCGGTGTGGATCCTCATCGGAACCCAGACGTTGCTGTCGATCGGGCTGGCGATGTCCTTCACGCCGTTGTTCACGGCCTCTTTGGGCTCGCTCGAGCCGCGGTTCTACTCGTACGGCAGCGCGATGGTCTCGACGATCCAGCAGGTCGCGGGGGCAGCCGGCATCGCCCTCCTGATCTCGGTGATGTCGTCAGTGGCTGCGGGTGCGGCTCGGAGCGGAGTGGCCGAGGCGCCCGCCGGAGCTGCAGGCGCACGGGCGGCGTTCCTGCTCGCGGCGATCATCGGCACGCCGCTGTTGATCAGTGCTTTCCTCATCAGAAAGCCGGATGACGTACCGGACGGGCCACCCGCGCACTGAGCTGACGCGCGCCGACCCTGCGCGAATCGGACGGCAGAACTCGGGACGCTCAGCCGATACTGCAGGACCCGCCACCGCAGCACGATGCGGATGCGTCGACGCTCGCGTCCACGAGCGGGAGAAGCGTGATGGCACCCTGAGCGCTCGAAGCGTCGTCGTCGACAGCGACCTGGGGCTGGTGAGAGGTGGTCATCCGTCGATCATACGTCGCTGTCGCGACGAGCGGCCTCGAGGACGGCGAACTGACCGCACCCTGGCAGGCGGTGACGGATGCCGGGTCACGGCGGCGATGCTCTCCCCCGCCGGACGACCTCGGCGCCTTCACGGGAAAGCTCGTCGAGGAGATCGGCGATGGGCAGCACGACGGCCCGACCGCCTGAGCGGGACGGCTCTCAGTCCCAGTCGAGGTAGTCCTCGATGAACCACGACGTCTCGCCGGGGTGGGTCAGGGGAAAGAAGTGGCCGGCGCCGTCGACCGCTTTCACGCTGACCAGCCCCGGCGCGGCCTTGCGCAGCGACTCTCCGGCCTCGACCGGCGTGACGCGGTCCGCGGATCCCTGGACGATGAGCACGGGCGTGGCATCCGCGACAGGCTGCCAGGCCGCGCCGTCCGTCGCCGCGAGCGCATCCGCTTGCATCTGACGCACATCGGTCTGCGGCGAGAACGAGTCGCCGAAGACTGCGCGCACCTCCGCGTCGAAGTCACCACCGTACGGAGCTTGGCGGGCGACGCCCAGCAACAGCACTCCGCTCACATGGTCGTGATGGTCGATCGCGACGGTTCGAGCGACCGCACCGCCGAATCCGTGTCCACCGATCCAGGCTTCCGAGATCTGCAGGTGGTCGAGGACGTCCACCACGTCCTGGGCGAGTTCGTGCAACGTCGGCGCCGTGGAGCGTCGTGTGGCGATGCGCACCACGCGGAAGTCCTCTTCGACGAGGATGCTGGCCAGCGCGCCGAAGTAGGCGAAGTCCAGTCCCGCCTCAGGCAGCAGAACGATGGCGGGGCCGGTGCCCTCATCGAGGTAGCTGATGTCGCGAACGTCGGCATCGAAGATCTGTCGAAGGTTCTCGGTCACGATCCTCCATCCTAGGCCGTGTTGCTAAACGCTCTCCGCGGCGCTCGGGGTGTCCAGCCAGCCCGCGCTGACAAGGATCTCGTGCGCGATCTCCGCGACGGAGCGGCCGTCGGTGGCGATGCGTGAGACGGTTTTGTCCGCCGCGTCGAGTCGTCGCGCTGCGAGGTTGCTGCGGTCGATGTGCTCGGCCAGCGCGGTGCCGATCTCTCGTTGCGCGAGTCGATGGGCTGCGGTCGTGTCGGTTGATGTCAGCAGGACCGCGGATGAATGAGTCTCGCCGCCGAGCGCGGCCTTCAGTTCCGTGACCTGCAGCACGCTCACGGTGTTGGTGAAGATCAGACGTGAGTAGCCGACGGCTCGGTAGTTCTTCCACATCGCCGCGAGGTTCTGCTCCGCGAGGTTGATGCCGTCGCGCCAGGGTTGTGGGTATGCCTGGTCGAGGTTGTCGCCTTCGATGAGTGCGTGGCGGATGTCGGCGCGGGCCAGGATCCGGGAGACCTCCGCGGCCACGGACGACTTGCCCACTCCCGAACGGCCGCCGATGAAGATGACGTCCGTCGGGGTGTCGGTCTGCATCTGCTCATCTTGTCGCATCGCGCGACGATGTCAGCTCTAACGATGTGAGCCAGTGCAGTGTGGCCCCCAGGCAGAGAGCGGCGTGATAGTTGCTGCTCGATAGGATCGGTGGGATGTCTCGCATGAGGCGGCGAGGATCTCCGGGCGTTGGTTAGCGCGACGTTGCCAGAAGAGAACGGGCCTTGGCGAGCTTTGTTGCGTCACCGCGACTCAGGGATTTGAACTCATCTGCGTGCGAGGAGATGTATTCGTCCTGCCACGCAGAAGCGACGGCGACTCTCAGCCCGGTAAGGCCCGTTGAGAGCTTGCAGTTGACGTCCGAGGCGGCGACTTGAATCTCGGCGGCCGACGCTTTCGATGTTGCCCACTTCGGGTCATTAATCGCGGCCGCAGGCGTCTCGTACGTGAACCCGTTTGCCTTCATGCATTCGCTCCAAGAACGGAACGCGGCGAGCACGCGAGGGTCTCTGTCCGATTGGCGCAGGCCGTACGCAACGGTCGACTCGAGGAGGGCTTGGCTCGAACCGTCGTCGCCGGTAATGGAGCGAGCTTCGGAGATGCAACCCCCCGCAGGAACAGTTTGACCGTTGATCTCTCGATCGGAGCCGTCGCCCATAGCAATGTCCAGGGCGCGCTCGTCGAGAGAACTCGCGTCCTTCTCTGCGATCCCTGCTCCTTCGCCTGACTCGAGGATCTCGTCGCCTACCACGTGGTAACCAGTGCTCTGTGCTTGCGCCAGGTCCAGCACCCCGAACAAGCGATCGTAGTCATGACTCTCGGCGGGAACTGTCTGCGGCGGAACGTCGAACGACTCGCCGAATCTTGCCATGCAAGACTGCATCGCCTTGTGTTCAGCCAGGAAGACCACATTCTGATCCTCTGGCGACATTCGGTAAGAGTCGACGGGGAAGACGATGTCGCTGCCTACACGAACATCGGTGACCTGGCCGAGCTTTAGCTCCTCCACGGCAGCAGAAGCGTCCGATGCCGCTCCGGTCGGTGCCGCCCCGCCGGCGCCTGCTGGCTGGACACGGGACTGGGCAACGACACTCGTTGCAACACCGAAGCTCACGACTCCGATGGCAGCAGTTATGACTACCGCCGTCACCCGGCGGGCTAGAAGCTGCATACTGTCCCCGCATTCCAACAGAGCGATGAAATCTGATCGTTATACGCCACCTGTGTAACCGACGTCAGCGGGTAGATGGTCTGGTAGGCCCCCGAGTAGTACGCGTCGTTGAACAGGCGGACCTTGTAGGTGGCATCCCTGTTCTTCGCGCCGCTGATGGTGTCGTTGAGGTTGCACTTCGGCGCATACCCCTGGATGTTGTTGCACGTATCGGGGTTGTTGTACGTGTGTGGCGGCCAGTTATTCATGTTGCCGTAGCTGCCATCGAACGCAGACCAAGGATGCAGCACGCTCGAGGCGTAGGGGTCGTCAGGCGGCCCGAAATTCAAGCTATCGTTGTACACGCACACATCTCCCGAGGAG
>Ga0209934_1000959_pt1 | contig 20221 bp, 17 predicted proteins | sample ThiBiot_750_plan_2_FD_183950 | JGI IMG/M metagenome (GOLD analysis project Ga0209934, IMG submission 183950) | Wastewater bioreactor microbial communities from Cape Town, South Africa - Thiocy_expt_750_plan (SPAdes) | ecosystem: Engineered > Bioreactor > Thiocyanate-remediating >...
TATTGCGGGTTGCGTGGCATTGTCTCTCGGCACCACCGATCAGGTCATTATCCTTGCCGCATTAGGCGCCGTGGTAATGTACATTATCAGTATGGTTGCTCTATTTACATTGAGAAACAAGGAGCCGCACCTCGAAAGACCTTTTATGGTACCCGCATATCCCTACTTCCCGGCCATCGCCCTCACAATCTCGGTACTATGCCTCATTGCGATCGTCTATTACAACTGGATGCTGAGCCTCTGGTTCTTTGGCGGGCTGGCCGTTGTGGCAATCTTTTTCAGCCTCACGGGCCGTCATAAAAGTCTGCAGGTTTCACAGAGGCCGGAAGAAGAGCCGCACGCCTGACTTTCCCATTAAACCACGTAAACCGAACTCCATTTGCGTACTGAGCAAATGACGAACTCCCTTTTGCCCGAAGCTGTATAGTGCCGGTATCGGGTTATCCGCATGATATCTCTAAAATCTTACCTCCTACCTTTGATACCAATATAATTATGTGAATATTAAGTTAAATTAAACAAATGAAAGCAGCAGATGGTCCCATGCAAGGCAGTAAAACTATTGCTACAAACTGGTAACCGCTTGTTCATTAGCTCATTTTACGTTTAATTTAAAGGCCATCCTGTTCGAAAGGCTTGCCGGAAAGATAGTTCGACATGCGATGCAACTCGAACTTTGCAATTAATTCGCATATTTTTTATTATTTGTAGATCGATCGTTTATGCAGGGGCGGTTGCGTCAAAATGTAACCCATTTACATCACATTTAAGCGGGCAAAGGCTGACTACTTACCAAAGATGAATATTCTAATCGTTGAGGACGACTTTATCATTGCGAAACATCTCCAATTTTTGCTTAATGGTTTCGGCTACGACGCAAACGATATAGCGACAGACTATGCGACAGCCGCGGACCTCCTTCATAACAAGGTGTTCCATCTCGCCGTGCTCGACATTAATCTCAATGGCTATCAGACAGGCATAGACCTGGCCCACTACATACGCGAAAATTTCAAGATCCCTTTTCTGTTCTTATCCGCGCATGATGACATTGCGGTGGTGAATGCGGCATTGCAGGCGGCTCCGCACGCGTTTTTGCAAAAACCGTTTCAGAAAATCACAGTGTATACCGCCGTTAAACTGGCATTGAAGAACTACCGGCTCGCGGCGCTGGCAGGCGAAACTACTTCGGAAGAAAAGGAAAATACGACGGTGATCAAGGATGCGCTGTTTATCAAGGAAAAGCACATGTTCACCAAGATAATGCTCACGGACATTCTCTACATCCGGAGCGACGACAACTATCTTGAACTGCACACCACCAAGAAAAAATACACGATTCGCGAGACGCTGAAAAATATGCTTCAGCAGCTCCCTACCAACTACTTTTTCCGCGTACACAAGTCTTTTATCATCAATCTGAACGCTATTACCGCGATAGACTATGTGCACGTGATGATCAACGATATCGAGATCGCGATCACGAATGATAACCGGAACGAACTACTTAGCCGCATCAGAACCTTCTCCTGATAAATTTTACAGGCCAGCCGAAAAACGGTTACTTACGGTTTCCCCGATTTCACCCCATAAAACTTATACTTCACCCCTTTGATTTGTAGAGGAGTTCCGTGCGAAGTAATTTTATAGCACGTAATCACCCTCTTCTATTATTTCAAATATACTTTACCCCGACGGAAAGCCTGGGCTTCAATAAAATTTAATTTTTTCTGAGGTCCAGGCATCTGTTTCACTCCAAAAAACGTAATTACGGTCGATTGAGGTTATTTGCATGATATTGAACATTATGCACACATTAGTTTCTCAAACGCACACCATATTTACCATATCAAACCTAAACTAAATCGCTATCAGTTTTAATTAAATATCGTTGAGAATAATTGAACATCCCCGGGAGGCTTTCCCTGGGATGTTTTGTTTTTACAATATGTTGATAGTTAATAGATTATGGATAAATAAGATACTTCTTACGCATTTCCTTAAACGCGCCAAGTCCCGGCTCCCAGCTTTTACGGATCTCTTCCTCCGAAGCTCCGGCAATGATTTGCTTTTTGAGGTTTTCAGTCCCGACCAGCTTATCGAAGTTACCCATTTGCTTACTCTGGCTCATGTCGAAGAACTTCTCCTTGTCCGGATAGGCTTTGTAGAGCTCCATGAGCCATTTAAGGTTGAGTTTGCCGCTTTTACGGATTTCTTTCATGTCGTATTTCCGCAAATCCAGGCCGTAACATTCCTTATCCTGGTGCAAGGGCGTCTCGCTCATACCCTTAATGCTGTGGGGAGTGAATACAAAATCATACTTGCCTTTCAGCAACGGCGCACCCAGCACTGTAAAAGGCATGTAGGTGCCACGCCCCTGACTTAAAATGGTGCCTTCGAACATACAAATGTGCGGGTACAACATGATCGACTGCTGGGTATTGAGGTTCGGTGAAGGCATCACAGGCAGTACGTAAGGCATATCGTGCGCATAGTTCGCTACCTTGATGATTTTCAGTTTACACTGCATTTTATTGGGCAACCATCCTTCCCCGTTGATCATCTTGGCAAACTCCGCTACCGTAAGGCCATGCGAAATGGGGATCTTGTACATCCCGATGCCCGAATGCAGGTGGTCTTCCAGTACAGGTCCGTCCACTAAAAAGCCGTTAGGATTAGGCCTGTCGAGGATGAGCATTTCCTTGTTGTTTTCGGCGCACGCCTCCATCACGTGCCCGAGCGTGTTAATGTATGTATAGAAGCGCGCGCCCACGTCCTGAATATCGAAAATCATCAGATCGATCGCCGCCATTTGCTCTTTGGTCGGCTTTTTCAGCTTTCCATAGAGGGAAATGGCCGGGATACCCGTTTTCGGATCGACACTATCGCTCACCTTGTCTCCGTTGCTGGCCGTTCCGCGAAAACCGTGTTCCGGACCGAAAATGGTAACAATGTTCACGCCTAATGCCACCAGGCTGTCCACGACCGGCTTGGCCCCTATGATGGAAGTCTGGTTGACGACAATACCTATTTTCTTTCCTTTCAGGTAATCCAGGTATTCCGAAATCTGGTCGGCTCCGGTAGTCGGTGCTTTGGCTTTGGTCAGGTCTTCGGGAGCTGCGGACAGTGAATCCGCCATCAAAGGACTCTTCTGAGAGGCTGAATTGACGCAGTTGCTGTTCGTGGCGAATGCGGCTGTGAGGCAGAATGCTAAGGCTAAGGTTTTCATAGGATTTAGTTGTGGCTTTGATTTTTAATGCCACCAAGACACCGCGGCGGCGGACCGCAAATATCCACGAATTCGTGCTAATTAGTGTCTTCGTGGCAAACAAAAGTTAAAAAAGCTTCATTTGCCCGGCCCGCATAAACTGCGACGTATCCAAAGGCGGCAGCTCCCGCCCGGCCAGGTATTTCCGGCAGCAATGATCGTGCAACTGCCTGATATGCTCTGCAAAATTGCCCTCGCCCACCATCCTGATGCCAAACCGCGAATCGTTCACCACGCCGCCGTGGCATTCTTTGATCTGGTTGAGGACCTTTGCCGCCCGGTCGGGAAAGTGGTGATGGATCCATTCGTCGAACAGCGTCGAAATGGCGCCGTTCAGCCGGACCACCGTGTAATGCGACCATAATGCTCCGTTTTCGGCAATCGCCTCGATCAGCAAGGGTATTTCCTGGTCGTTCAGCCCCGGAATGATCGGTGCCGTCATGACACCCGTCGGAATGCCTGCTTCACTCAGTGTTTTAAGCACCTGTAAACGTCTTTTCCCCGTCACGGTCCGCGGCTCCAATGCGCTTCGCAACTCTTCATTCAGCGAAGTAATCGACAGCGCAGCGTGCACCAGGTTCAGTTTTGCCATTTTTTCGAGCACATCGAGGTCACGAAGGATCAAGGCATTCTTGGTAAGAATGCTCACCGGGTTGCGGTACCGCAGGCATATTTCCAGCAGCTGCCTCGTCAGACGATATTTCTTTTCACCGGGCTGATAGCAGTCTGTGTTCCCTGAAATGTGTATCTGGTGCGGCACCCATTTTTTAGAATTGAACAGCTTTTCGAGCAACTGCGGGGCATTCTTTTTCACCACAATTTTGGTTTCAAAATCCAGTCCCGCCGAAAAGCCCCAGTACTCGTGCGAGTTGCGGGCATAGCAGTAAATGCACCCATGCTCACACCCCCGGTAAGGGTTAATGGAGTGGAAATTAGGTAAATCAGGGCTATCCGAAACGCTCATCAGCGTCTTGGATTCCTCTTCGATAAATTGTGTTTTGGGATTTACCTCGGGATCTTCCCACTGCTGCCAGTCCTCGGAGGTGTATTCGATCTCGTGCTTGAAGAATTTGTTGGGCGTGTTGATAGCAGCCCCGCGCCCGCGTGCCCGGTTGTCCATTGTTTTCCAGTAAGTTGATGAAGTTATGAAGTATGCTAACGAATGTGTGTGTTGTTGAATGTCAGGCTGAGCGGACCGGGCCGCCGGAGCGGTCGAAGCCCCATGCGATGACGTTATCGCACATGTCCTTCGACCGCCGGGCGGCCCCGTCCGCTCAGGACGACATTAACGCATTACTTAATGTACCGGAAATCCTCTCCGCCTTTCAGCGAAAGGAGCACATCGTACATCAGTTGTATTACATTCTGCACATCCTCCTTGGAAACCATTTCCACGGTAGTGTGCATGTATTTCAATGGTAATGAGATCAATGCGGATGCGACGCCTTCTGTGGAATAAGCGAATGAATCCGTATCCGTGCCGGTCGAGCGGCTTACTGCCTGGCGCTGGAACGGAATGTTTTTCTCTTCCGCCACGCGGATCAGCAGGTCGCGCACATTGTTCTGTACCGCAGGGCCGTAGCAAATCACCGGGCCGCTTCCGCATTTGAGGTCACCTTGCTCTTTTTTGTTGTACATCGGCGACTGGGTATCGTGCGTCACGTCGGTACAGATCGCCAGGTCCGGCTTCAAACGGCGCGAGATCATTTCCGCACCGCGCAGGCCGATTTCCTCCTGCACCGCATTCACTACATATAATGTAAACGGAAGCTTCACATTGTTCTCGTGCAGCATGCGCGCCACCTCCGCAATCATGTACCCGCCCATGCGGTTGTCGAGCGCGCGGCCCAGGTAATATTTGCCGTTCAATTCATCCAGCCCGTCGGCAAATGTCACGACAGTGCCTACATGGATACCCATTTCCAGCACCTCGTCCTTTTTGGCGGCACCTACGTCGATGAAAAGCTCGTGCACTTTCGGCACCTGGTCTTTGGCTACGTCGCGCACGTGGATCGCCGGCCAACCGAAAACGCCCTTTACCACGCCTTTGGCAGTATGCAGGTTCACCCGCATGGAAGGGGCAATCGCCGCATCCGAGCCGCCGTTGCGGCGCACGTGAATGTAGCCGTCTTCGGAAATGTAATTCACAAACCACGATATCTCGTCGGAATGCGCTTCAATCACCACCTTGTAATCCTTGCCCGGGCCGATAACGCCCACCGCCGTGCCGTACACATCGATAATCTGTTCTTCAATATAGGGCTTGATATAGTCGAGCCATATCTGCTGACCGGTCGATTCGAAGCCGGTTGGCGAAGCATTGTTGAGGTACTTATAAAGGAACTCTGTGCTCTGATCTGACATACTTTAAATTTAAATAATCACTAAAAACCAAGCTTTCAAAGGTACTTCCACCACGCACAAAAACGGCGCTTCCGCAGGTAACCAAGGTCACGCTCGTGGGCGTAAGCTTCCCTTTCAAACGAAATATGAAGATAGGCTAAATAATGGTTCTTGAATTGCATGAATCGGATTAAATATTCGACCAGATACCACACATAAAAGATAACCAGCCCCATTTCAAGCTGTTGCTTCAAATGAATGCGTTCGTGATTGAGAAAGACATCCGAAGGCGCTTTACGTTTGGATAAAATGAAGGGAAACAGGGCCATTCCGTCGACGCGGAGGGATGGCACGGTGAGGAGAAAGCCTTTGATGCGCATAGTATGTGTGGTGTTTGGTAGTGAACGACTGCCCTCACAAATCTCCACAAAAAAGTTGGGTTGCGAAACAGCCTGTTCCGCAACCCAACCATTATATCGCTGTAAGATTATTCCCCGCTGAACCGGCTGATGTCGAGTACTTCGAACTCCATCATACCTGCCGGAACCTTGATTTCCGTCGTCTCACCTACCTTTTTACCCAAAAGCCCCTTGCCGATCGGCGAGCCTACGGATATTTTGCCTGCTTTCAGGTCGGCCTCTTCTTCCGACACCAGGGTGTAGGTAACTTCCATTCCATTCTTACGGTTTTTGATCTTCACCTTCGAAAGTACCGAAACCTGTGAGGTATCCATCGTCGACTCGTCGATCACACGTGCATTGGACAGGATTTCTTCCAGTTTGGCGATTTTCATTTCGTGCATACCCTGCGCGTCTTTGGCCGCGTCGTACTCTGCATTTTCACTTAAATCACCCTTATCCCGCGCTTCTGCAATTTGTCGTGCAATCTCCGTGCGGCCTTTGGTTTTCATCTCATTCAGCTCGTTCCTCAGCTTGTTTAGTCCTTCTTCCGTATAGTATGAAATTTTAGCCATGACCTTTATTTAGTTTATAAGTCTTTTGATTTTTGAAATTTTACATAAAAAAAAAGAACGGCTCAAAGACCGCTCTACAGAGTTAACGATACTCTCGTAGAAGGCTAGAAGACCTTTTCTTTTCGGTTGCCATATGATTTTGTGTTCACCATAATTTTCTGTTAAGAACGACAAAAATAACAATATTTGTGAATGGTAGCACCATTTTTATCCAAAAGCGCCATCTGATATGTCAAATCCTTTGAGAATAATTTTTATGGGGACGCCTGAATTTGCAGTCCCAAGTTTACAAAGTCTGGTTGAAAGTAATTCTAATGTTGTAGCCGTTGTAACTGTTCCCGACAAGCCGGCGGGGCGCGGGCAAAAGCAGACGGCATCACCCGTCAAAATATACGCAGAATCCCAGGGTATCCCCGTACTGCAACCCGAAAAGCTGAAAAATCCGGCCTTTCTCGAAGAACTGAAATCCTATGATGCAGATTTGCAGGTGGTAGTCGCATTCCGGATGCTGCCCGAGGTGGTGTGGAGCATGCCATCGAAAGGAACTTTCAACCTCCACAGCTCCCTGTTGCCCCAGTACCGCGGCGCTGCGCCCATCAACTGGGCCGTCATCAACGGCGAAACCGAGACAGGAGTCACCACCTTCTTCATCGAAAAGGATATCGACACGGGCAAGATTATCTTCCAGGACCGCGAACCCATCTTCCCGGAGGACAATGCGGGCACATTATACGAACGTCTCATGCGCAAAGGCGCCAATCTGGTAGTCAAAACCGTCCAGGCCATCGAAGCCGGCAGCTATCCGCAGGAGCCGCAATCCGAACCCGAAGACATCAAAGCCGCCCCGAAAATCTTCCGCGAAACCTGCGAAATCGACTGGAACCGGTCCGCCTTTGAAATCCACAATTTTGTAAGAGGCCTCTCACCCTACCCCGCCGCCTGGACGACATTGAATGGCCTTTCGTGCAAGGTTTTTAAGACAAAAATCATTGAATTTAAAGCGAATGGACAGCCGGGTGAATTTCAAACCGACAACAAATCCTACCTGCATTTCCGAACCGCTGACGGCTGGCTGGCCATCGAAGAATTACAGATTGAAGGGAAGAAGCGGATGAGTGTCGGGGATTTTTTGCGGGGGTATAAATTGTAAATTACAGTAAATGAAAATTTCAATCATCGTAGCAGCCGCGGAAAACGGGGCTATTGGGAAAGATAATCAACTGCTCTGGCGATTGCCGGACGATTTGAAACGGTTTAAACAACTCACGCTCGGCCATCCGATGATCATGGGGCGGAAGACGTTCGAATCCATCGGGAAGCCGCTGCCGGGGCGAACTTCCATTGTAATCACGAGAAATGCGGATTTTGCATTCGAGGGCGTGGTGACGGTGCATTCACTGGAAGAAGCACTGAAAAAGGCGGAGGAAATTGACGGCGAGGAAGCCTGCATTGTTGGCGGCGGTGAAATTTACCGGCAGTCGCAGGCGATTGCCACGCACATCTACCTCACAAAAGTGCACGCGGAGATCAGCGGCGATACGTTTTTCGAAATCGAAAAACCCGAAACCTGGACAGAGGCGGAACGAATCCTGCACGAGCCTGACGAGCGTCATATTTTCCCATTCGAGTTCATAAATTTTATTAAAAAAGCTGATAAATCAGTACTTTTGTAGCCTCGTAACCCGTAGTGACTCAATGAAAGTACAAGAGTAGAATGCAAGTAGAAGTTGACACCCTTACCATTGAATTAAGCACAGTACCCTTCGACAAACGCCCGGTCTTTATCACTGGCAATTTCTGCAAGTGGCTTCCCGACCTGGAGGAGTACCGCATGACCATCGTAAGTCCTGGTAATTACCGGTTCCAGTTCCCGGAAGACATGGAACTGCCCGATCCTATCGAATATAAGTACACCCGCGGCGGCTGGAATCAGGTGGAGCTCGACCGCGCCGGGAAACCTTACGGCAACCGCATCATCAAAGCAGGGGAAACGCTTGTCAGGGATAATGTGATCCGCTGGCAAACCGATATCTCCGCCAAGACAGACCTTTCGCCTCTCGTGGAAACAGTTTCGGAAGCATTTGAGATCACGCAATTCAGCCGCACGCGTCGCATACGGGTGCTGCTTCCGCACGACTATCACGAAAATCCGGATCTGCATTATCCGGTAATGTATATGACCGACGGTCAAAACCTGTTTGGGGAAGGTTCCGAATATGGCAACTGGGAAATAGACAAAAGCCTCACAGTGCTGGCAAACGAGCACAAGGCTGGCGCAATTATCGTGGCCGTAGACCACGGCGAGGAGGACCGGGTGCAGGAACTGTCGCCTTACGACAACCCCAAGCTGGGCAAAGGCTACGGAGCCAAATTCCTCCAATTTATCGCAGGACCTCTCAAAACGCATATCGATGCGAAATACCGCACTAAAACCGACCGGTTGAACACTGGCATCGGTGGAAGCTCGGTGGGCGGGTTACTTAGCATTTATGCCGCGCTGATGTTCCCGCAGACATTCGGCAAATTCATGGTTTTCTCTCCCGCCCTTTGGATCTCTGAGAAAATCTATTTCGACGCAGTACATTTTTTCGAGCCGTTTGAGACACGCATTTACCTTTATGCGGGCGGCAAGGAAGGCGCTCATATGATTCCGAACATAACCAAGCTCAAGGATACATTGGAAACGCAAAGCTTTGGTTACAGCCGTGTAAAAATCAAATCCTCCGTGGACGCCAAAGGCGAACATGAAGAAAGGCAATGGAGCAAGGAATTCCCGAAGGCCTTCGAGTGGTTGTTTTATTGAATGAAGGAAGAAGGGGAAATAAAAAATCCCTCCTCCCCTTCCTCCATCCTCCCTGCGCGGCCCGCGCAGGCCGCTTTTTCCTCCTTTTAAAGAATGTACTGGCTCAAATCGCGATTTTTCACGAGTGGGGATAGCTTTTCCTGCACCATTTCGGCGGTGATGGCGATGTGGGAACCGTCGCCGATGACATCCGGTATGTCGAACATAAAGTCGTTCAGGAGCGAGCTCATGACCGTTTGCAGGCGGCGGGCACCGATATTCTCGACTTCGCTGTTGACCTCGAATGCAATGCGGGCGATTTCGCGTAATGCGCCGTCCTCGAATTCCAGCTCTACCCCTTCTGATTCCATCATCGCGCTGTACTGCTTCGTCAAGGCGTTTTTGGGCGCTTTCAAAATCTGGTAGAAATCACTCTCGGTGAGACTGTTGAGTTCCACGCGGATCGGAAAGCGGCCTTGAAGCTCGGGAATGAGGTCAGACGGTTTTGCCACATGGAATGCACCGGCCGCGATGAAGAGAATGTGATCGGTGTTGATTACGCCGTGCTTGGTATTGACGGCACTACCCTCCACGATCGGCAGCAGATCACGCTGAACCCCTTCACGGCTGACGTCCGGGCCGCTGCCGCCGGAACGGCTGGATGCTACTTTGTCGATCTCATCGATAAAGATAATGCCCAGGTTTTCCGCCTTTTGAATGGCTTCGAGTTTCACCTCATCCATGTCGATGAGCTTGGAGGCTTCCTCATCCAGAAGCAATTTACGCGCTTCCTCCACAGTAACCTTTCGCTTCTTTCCCCGGCGCGGCATCATATTACCGATCATTTCCTGGATATTCATCATGGAAACATCGTCCACCGCCCCGCCTATCATCCCTACGTTGGGCATCTGGTTTTGCTGCACTTCGATTTCGATCTTACGTCCGTCGAGCTCACCATTGCGGATTTTCTCGCGGAAACGCTCACGCGTGCGCTGGTTGAGTTCCGCGTCACTCTGCGGCATTTCGTCTGAGCCGTTTTCATTCACCGGCCTGGCCGATCCGGAACCGTGAACCGGCGGGATCAATGCGTCAAGGATGATGTCCTCTACGGCCTGTTCCGCTTTGATTTTCACTTCCTCCTTTTTCTGTGTGCGCACCATCCCGACGGCTTGTTCCACCAGGTCGCGGACCATGCTTTCGACATCGCGGCCTACATAACCGACCTCCGTGAACTTGGATGCTTCCACTTTCACAAACGGCGCGTCGGCAATTTTGGCCAGCCGGCGGGCGATTTCGGTTTTACCAACGCCCGTCGCTCCTATCATTAATATGTTGTTCGGGATGATCTCCCGCTGAATGTCCTCCGGACTGTTCATGCGCCTCCACCGGTTGCGCAATGCGATGGCTACATTACGTTTTGCGTCATTTTGTCCGATGATATATTGGTCAAGCTCGAAAACGATCTGACGCGGTGTAAGGCGGTTAAGGTGTTCTGTCATGTTGATTGCTATGGATTCAAAACTATCACTGAAAAAGAATTATGCCGGTACAAAATGGCAGAAAACCTGCCTTTGGGAAATCTTTGGGCACATTACTTTTTGTTCTCTGCCCTTCGATTACTTTTGTCCCTGCATTTGTAATTCCGAAACCAATATAAAAAAGAATTATCCCCAACATGAAAAAACTCCTGTCCTGCCTTTTTACCATTATTGCCTCATTGCAATTATCCTACGGGCAAGGTACTGCCAATCTGGTCGATTACGTGAACCCGCTGATGGGCACGCAATCTAAATTCAGCTTATCCGCCGGTAACACTTACCCGGCAATCGCCCTCCCCTGGGGAATGAACTTCTGGATGCCTCAAACAGGCAAAATGGGAGACGGTTGGGCTTATATGTACGATTCCGAGAAAATCCGCGGTTTCAAGCAAACCCACCAGCCCAGTCCGTGGATCAACGACTACGGCCAGTTCGCGATCATGCCCATTACCGGCAAGCTGAAAATCGACGAAGAAAGCCGCGCGAGCTGGTTCTCTCACAAGGCCGAAACTGCCAAGCCGCACTACTATAAGGTATACCTGGCCGATTATGACGTTACCACGGAAATTGCCCCGACAGAACGTGCAGCGCAGTTCCGCATCACGTTCCCGAAAGCCGACACTTCCTACGTGCTTCTGGACGCATTCGACAGAGGTTCTTATGTGAAAGTCCTCCCGAAAGAGCGCAAAATCATTGGCTACACAACCAAAAACAGCGGCGGCGTACCTGCCAACTTCAAGAATTACTTTGTACTGGTTTTCGACAAGCCATTCACATTCTCTTCCGCTTTCCATGGTAAAACACTGGCGAAAGATACGCTGGAACTGAGTGCAGCCCACGCAGGTGCAGTAGTGGGTTTCAAAACGAAAAGAGGTGAGCAGGTGGGTATCAAAGTTGCCTCGTCTTTTATCAGCCCTGAACAAGCAGAGCTGAACCTCCAGCGGGAACTGGGCAACGACTCTTTCGATGCTACGATGGCAAAAGGCGAGCAGGCATGGAACAATGAGCTTTCACGCATCAAGGTGGAAGGCGACAATATAGATCAGATCCGCACATTTTATTCCTGCCTGTACCGCGTGCTGCTTTTCCCCCGCAAGTTTTATGAGATGGACAAGGCCAACAAAGTGGTGCATTACAGCCCTTACAACGGGGAAGTGCGCCCGGGTTATATGTTCACGGATAATGGCTTCTGGGATACTTTCCGCGCGGTATTCCCATTCTTTACGCTCATGTACCCGACGTTGAACGCGCAGATCATGGAAGGCCTGGCAAATGCGTACGATGAAAGCGGCTTCCTCCCCGAGTGGGCAAGCCCCGGCCACCGCGATTGTATGATCGGTTCAAACTCGGCCTCGCTGATTGCCGACTCGTATATCAAGGGCATCCGCGGTTATGATATCAACAAATTGTATGAAGCTATTCTGAAAAACACACAGAATGCAGGCCCGGTAAGTTCGGTTGGCCGTTTCGGACATGAGTATTACAATGAGCTGGGCTATGTCCCCTACGATGTAAAAATCAATGAGAATGCTGCCCGTACGCTGGAATATGCCTATGCCGACTTCTGTATCGCGCAATTGGCCAAAGAGCTGAAAAAGCCGCAATCGGAAGTGGATTTGTATCTCAAAAGAAGCCAGAACTACAAAAACCTATTCGACCCCGAAACGAAATGGATGCGTGGTAAAAACAAGGACGGTAAGTTCCAGTCGCCATTCAATCCTTTCAAATGGGGGGACGCATTTACCGAAGGGAACAGCATTCACTACACGTGGTCGGTGTTCCAGGATGTGAAAGGGCTGATCAACCTTGTAGGTGGCCGCGAGGCATTTGTACAAAAACTCGACACGGTGTTTACATTGCCGCCGGTGTTCGATGACAGCTATTACGGTTTTCCGATCCACGAAATCCGTGAAATGCAGATCATGAACATGGGCAACTACGCGCACGGCAACCAGCCTATCCAGCATATGATTTACCTGTACAACTACGCCGGCGCTCCCGACAAGGCCCAGTACTGGACACGCCAGGTCATGAAGCGACTGTACCAGGCAACACCGGATGGTTACTGCGGCGACGAGGACAATGGGCAGACTTCGGCGTGGTATGTTTTCTCATCGCTGGGCTTTTATCCTGTCACACCAGGCACTACGCAATATGTAATCGGCTCACCGCTGTTCAAGAAGGCGACGCTGACCATGGAGGATGGCAAGAAATTCACCATCGAAGCACCCGCCAGCAACGAAAGCAACCTGTACATCCAGGGCGCGAAGCTGAATGGCAAGTCGTATGACAAGACCTACCTTGAACATGCGGACATCCAGAAAGGCGGCACGGTACAGTTCGACCTTACCGGCAAGCCGTCGAAAAGCTGGGGCACGAAGCCGGACGCAGTTCCGTTTTCGCTCTCAAAGTAACAAGTCATGGCGCGAGGCAAGCGCTTCGCACCATCTTAATCCAAACATCACCATGAAACCAGTACTCACATTACTTACTGCCGCCATCTTCTGCGCAGCGATCCCACGCACGCAGGACGACGAGCTTGCCAAAAGCATCGAGCGCGGCAAAATGGTCTACTCCGAAAACTGCATTTCCTGCCACATGGGCACCGGCGAAGGTATCACGGCCACTTTTCCACCCCTGGCGAAATCGGATTACCTGATGAAAACTCCGGAAAATGCGATTCAGGCCATCAAGTTCGGGCTGATCGGGAAGGTAACGGTGAACGGCGTTTCCTATGACAACATGATGCCGGAACCGGGCCTGGCCAACGAGCAGATTGCCGATGTGATGAACTATATCATGAATTCGTGGGGCAACTCGTCGGACAAGAAAATGATCACCGTGAAAATGGTAGAAGCCGTAAAACCTGCGGAAGAGAAGTAATATCGATTTTCTGCAAATATGGAAGCCGCATTGTCCCAACAGACAATGCGGCTTTTTTTACGGGCAAGCCCGATATGCAACAGACCTTGAAGCACTATTTGAAATAAATCTAAATAAAACCTTGCCTCATAAAGATTCCCGGCTGATATTTGCGACTCGTTAACTATTTAGTCCAATTTTAAATAAAATGAAAAAACTTTATATTTTCATCCTATTCCTGCTGGCAAGCGCCTCCGCATTTGCGCAAAACGGCAGAATATCAGGACAGATATTGAGCTCGGATGGACAACCGGCAGAACAAGTTTCAGTCGGGATTAAAGGAACTGCCCGTGGCGCCATCTCGGACAATCAAGGAAAATTCACAATTGAAAGAGTCAAGGCAGGAAGCCACATATTGCTCGTCAGCTTCGTAGGATTGGCTACGCAGGAAAAAGAAGTGGAAGTAACAGCCGGTGAAACGGTGGATGTTTCTTTCACCCTCTCCGAAAGCGCCAACGAGTTGCAGGAAGTGATCGTGAAAAGCGGCACTACCTACAAATCGGACCAGTTTTCATCGAGTATGAAGCTCCTTACGCCCATTTTGGAAACTCCGCAGAACGTGCAGGTAGTTACGTCCAAAGTGCTGGCCGATCAACAGGTAATCAGCATGAGCGACGGCCTTATCCGCAATGTAAGCGGCGCCGTTCGGCTGGAACATTGGGGAGATATGTATGCCAATATCAGCATGCGCGGCTCTCAAATCCAGGCGTTCCGCAACGGGTTCAATGTGGTGAACTCCTACTGGGGGCCATTGACGGAAGATATGAGCTTTGTAGACCACATCGAATTTGTGAAAGGTCCTGCCGGGTTTATGCTGGCCAATGGCGATCCCAGCGGCTTGTACAATGTAGTTACCAAAAAACCGACCGGCCAGACCAAAGGCGAAGTCGGGTTCAACGTGGGCAGCTTTGGCCTTTACCGCGCCACCCTCGACCTCGATGGGAAGCTTAGCAAGGACAGCAAGTTCCTTTACCGCCTCAATGTGGCGGCGCAGAACAAAGGCTCTTTCCGTCCGTATGAATATAACAACCGGTACAGCATTGCACCGGTAATTTCTTACCAGATCGACGAAAAGACGAAGCTCACGGCGGAGTATACGCTCCAATATGCTAAAATGTCAAATGTCGGGTCGTTCTACGTCTTCTCGCCCGACGGTTATGCAACCCTGCCACGCGACTTTACTACCATGCCTCCGGGCCTGGCTCCTACCAAGATCAACGATCAGAGCGTTTTCGTGAATTTGCAGCACAATTTTAATGCAGACTGGAAACTGACTGCCCAGGTGGGTTATTTCAACTATCGCCTGAACGGCAGCAGCATGTGGCCCAACACGGTAAACCCCGACGGCACGATGATCCGCGGCGTAGGGCTATGGGACGCGAAAAGCGAAATGACGCTGGGACAGGTTTTCGTGAATGGTGATGTTAAAACGGGTGCGGTAAGGCACCGCATCCTCGGCGGTATCGATGTAGGTAGCAAAAACTATTTCGCCGACTGGTCACAATCCTTCGCGCTGGACTCGGCCGGGGCTGCATTCAATCCCAAAAACCCTTATTACGGCACACCGGTAATGGGTTACCCGAAATTTGACCGTTCGATGGATCTCGAATCGCGTGCAGCGGCTGGCGGAGGTTTGCAAGACCAAAACTACACCGGTTTGTACCTGCAAGACGAGCTTGGGTTCCTCGATAACCGCATTCGCCTGACATTGGCCGGCCGTTACACATATGTGAAGCAATCGGCATATGGCGGACCGGACCAGGAAGCGAAGCACTTTACGCCCCGCGTTGGTTTGAGCATTTCGCTGACAAAAAACACTTCATTATATGCATTATACGACCAGGCTTTTATCCCGCAGTCGGGCCGGTTGGTGAGCGGTTCGGTGAAACCGATCACGGGTAACAATACCGAGTTTGGTGTGAAACGCGACTGGGCGGAAGGCCGCTGGAATACGACCCTTGCGTTCTACCGCATCTTGAAAAACAATGAGCTCACGGCTGATCCGAACAGCGGCCCTAACTCCGGTTTGAGCATTGTTTTGGGCCAGAAAAGGGCCCAGGGAGTTGAATTCGACCTTCGCGGCACGATCGTGAATGGCCTCAACCTGACTGCCAACTACGCTTACACCATCTCCGAAGTGACAAAAGTAGCAGAAGGCGTTACCGATGTGAAAGTGGGCGACCTGATTCCAGGATATGCAAAACATACCACCAATGCTTGGCTAAGCTACAAAGTACAAAACGGTGCTTTGAAAAACGCCGGTATCTCGGCCGGTTTCACCTACCTTGCGGGACGTGCTACCACCAACTGGTCGACTACCAACACGAGCCTCAACCAGCCCGACTACTTCAAACTGGACGGTGGTGTGTTCTGGGAGAAAAACAATATCCGCCTGACGGCGAATGTGTTCAACATTCTGGACAAATACCTGTATAGCGGCGGTTATTACGATTGGTTGAAGTCGTATTACTGGCAAGCGGATCCTCCCAGAAATTACCGTTTGAGCGTTACCTATAAGTTTTAACAGATAGTTAGATCCATGCAAAGAGGCTTCCGATGGAAGCCTCTTTTGTTTGACTACACGGCATGGGCCATCATCAGCTGGGCACCTTTGATGAATTTCCCCGAAAGGGCGTCGTATTGCTCATGCGTATTTTTATTTGGAACGAATTCATTGCCCACCTGCGTAAATGCAGTCAGTTCCGAGAAGCTTTCAGCCAAACCGAGCGCTTTTAGTCCCATCATGGCCGCTCCTACCGCCCCCGTTTCGACGGTCTCATTCAACTTCACGGTTTTACCAAACACGTCGGAAAGCATTTGCACCCAGGTAGCGCTGCGGGCGAAACCGCCATTCGCATAGATTGTATCGATTTCCTGCATTTCCATAAGTATTTTGCCAATGCTGTAAAGGTTCAGCAAAATGCCTTCCATTACCGCCCGGGCGAAATGTGCACGTGTGTGCGTAATGTCCAGCCCCGAAAATCCCCCGCGGACGGACGAGCTCCAAAGCGGTGCGCGTTCACCCAGCAGGTAAGGATAGAATAGCAATCCCTCCGAACCCGGTTTTATCTCATCCGCTTCTTTGAAAACGGCATCGTAATCTTCTTTCGGAAAAAATGTATTCATGAGCCATTCGAAAATGACCGCTCCATTATTCGACGGGCCACCTACGATATAGGTCTTTTCATCGAGCACGTAGCAGAATGTCTGCATTAGCGGATCGGAGAATGGCCTGGATGAACATATCCTGACCGCCGCGCTGGTCCCTATCGTAACAGCCATGGAGCCAGTCCTGATCGCCCCGCTGCCCAGGTTAGCCAGGCAGCCGTCGCTCGCACCCATCACCAGTGCCGTCCCTTCGGGCAGGTTCGCAGGATTGCTTTTAGGTAATTTAATAATATGGTAGGGCGACACCGCCTCGGGCAGCTTCTCCACTTTCAGCCCCAGTTTTTTCAAAGTATAGGCGTCCCATTGCAGCTCCCGTATATTGAACATCCCGGTGGCGGAGGCAATGGAGTAGTCGACCAGGAACTGGCCCGTAAGCCTGTATACGATGTACTCCTTCACGCCCACAAACTTGCTTGCCTTGCGGTAGGTCTCCGGCTCGTTCTTCTTCATCCACAACAGCTTACACACAGGCGTCATCGCGTGAATGGGTGTACCGTTATTGTTATAGATCTTCTTGCCTACCTGTGACGCGCGTAGCTTGGTTGCCACGTCGGCACTGCGGTTATCGGCCCAGATAATGAGATTGGTGAGTTGATTACCGTCTTTATCGAGCGCCAGCACACCGTGCATTGCCGCGCTGAAACTGATCCCGACAGGATCGCCATGGTGCTTGCATTTCGCGGTCACCTTTTTCAATGTAGTGCAGGCAGCCTGAAAAATCTCTTCCGGCTCCTGCTCGCTCCAATCGGGCCGCGGATGCTGCATTTCATAACTTTCACTATGCGAAGCGAGAATTTTGCCGGAAACGGTATCGAAAGCGACTGATTTGACGTTTGTTGTGCCGATATCACAACCGATAATATAGGGCATTGGCAATTATTTTAGAGGCAAAACCCGCATTTCCACGGATGACAACAACGGCCTGTGATTACTGAAACAAAAGTATGGATTTTGGGATTGATTTATTATTTTCGCAGCATCGAAAGCTATTAATACATTCCGAATATGTCTGAAACATCACATACCGAGTCTACTTCGCTGCCAACCTTTGCTTACATCGCGGCGTTTATCATCCTTTTCATTATCCTGGCAGTAGTTGGCGACCTGTTCACATTTATCCTCGGAACCATCGGTCTGATTGTGACTTTTGCTGCATTCTACAAAGACAACAGCCACGACGATCACCACTGACAACCCGCCCGCAAGGGCATGATCATATTTCAACGGACGGCCAGCTCAGGAAGGACATTTGCTACTTCCCATTCGAGTTGGCCGTTCGCTTTGTTTACGGTCCAGCTTTCCTCCATCACGCAGGTATCTTCCAGGTCGCGGTACTCGGCGACCAGTTTTTCACCTTTCAATACCATGCGCACGAAGCCGTTATAGCCTAATGCACGCCCTTTGATCGCCTTTCTGGTGCGCGTGTCATAATAATCGATCTTGTACAATTCTCCCGCATCAGGTGGTCTGATCTCCACCGGAAGCCCGCCGTGCCCAATGCAGCGGCCATAGGCCTGAGGTCCATGGCCGTTCCTGCCGAACTGGTACGCCACCAGGCGGTGATCGTGGCCCCAGATCCAGACAACGGGCCTCTGCGCATCCCCCATGAGCTTTTGCAGCTGCTCGCCAGGGCGAACGTATTCTTCCCGGAACGCCGACATGTAGGGATGGTGGCTCAAAAATACAATTCCGCGGGTGTCGAGCGGATCGCCCAACTTCACTACGTCGCGCAACCAGGCTACCTGCTCTTTGCGCAAATGGCAGTCCGGCGGCGAGAGAATTTCAAAAAACGGCCTGCCTACCGAGGTATAGCCCGTATCAATGCCGATAATGCGCCAATGGTCGTTTTCCAGGCAGAAAAAACCTGCCTGCTGGGTCTTACGCACATCACCTACCTGCGCGTACATGGCGGGCAGCAGGTGCTGAAAGAATGCATTGCCATTGGAATACATTTCGTGGTTACCGGAAAGCGCCAGACTTCCCGACGCGCCGTAATACCACGAGGCGTAAGGTGCTGTGAAGTTCTCCTCCACTTCCTTGGGCGTGCCTACGAAGTAAATATCGCCCATGTGGATCGTGTAATCGGGTGCGTGACGTGCAACAAGGTTCGCCACAGCGTCCGACTCGGCCGTATCGCTCGCCCAATCCGAAAGCAATGCAATGCTGATTTCATCCCTTGAGGTCACGGACGATTGAAGCGGGTAAATGCCGGTATCGTCGTTGCGCGGATAGGCCTGGTAGGGATGCCGCGCACCAAACCGGCTGCGGAGGTAATGCCAGGCGAAACCAATCAGATTGGTTTTAAAAAACTCAGAAATGACATTGGTTACCGACGACGTCTCCTGTACCCGCTTTTCATACAGTTCGAGTTGGGTTTTGGCATGGTTCTCGGCTTCGCTATGGCCGAGACCAAGGTATTTCTGCGCACGTTCTTCCGAAGTTTCGGGCATATCGGTCCTTACAGCTAAATGAGTGTGGATCGTAAATAAAATAATAACCGGCTTAACCTCAACGATCACCGCACGATTTTCTTCAAAGTGAGGTGCGAACCGATGTAACCGATCAGCACATTACCATTAGTTAAATATTTGATTCTCATGTTGACAATCGCATTCCATACCATTACCTTTCGCCAAATATTTCAACCACCAAACACAAAAATCGAATGAAAAGAATCGCTATTATCTGTATGCTTTTAGTGGCGGGCAAAATGGCATCCGCACAAACCATGACGGCCAAATACATCAAAGATTGGGAGCGCGCAAAAGAATACACCAAGGAATATCTGGACGCGATGCCGGAAGATGGTTATGCATTTAAACCTACCCCTGAAATCCGGTCTTTTGCAGCGCAAATGGATCACCTGGGCGACGCTAACTACGCATTTATATCGGCGGCATCCGGCAAAGCGAAACCCGGAGAATCGCTTGAAAAACGGGCCGACCAATCGAAAGCTACGGTCACCAAGGGCGTATTGGATAGCTACGATTTCGTAATCGCAGCATTGAAAGACATGACAGACGCAGATCTTTCAAAAGATGTGAAGGTATTTGGAATGGATATGAAAGCCGGTACTGCATTTGAGAAGGCATTCGAGCATCAGACCCACCACCGTGGACAAACCACGCCTTACATCCGATTGAAAGGTGTGACGCCTCCGAAAGAGAAATTGTTCCCATGAAACAAAAAGAGCCGGTCCTGATGGATCGGCTCTTTTACTATCAGCT
>Ga0209934_1000973_pt1 | contig 19956 bp, 18 predicted proteins | sample ThiBiot_750_plan_2_FD_183950 | JGI IMG/M metagenome (GOLD analysis project Ga0209934, IMG submission 183950) | Wastewater bioreactor microbial communities from Cape Town, South Africa - Thiocy_expt_750_plan (SPAdes) | ecosystem: Engineered > Bioreactor > Thiocyanate-remediating >...
GCTCGACGTCGAGCTGCGCGCCGGGGCCGCGCCGGCTCGGGTCCCGGCCGGGACGCAGCTCGCCCTCTACCGCATCGTGCAGGAGTCGCTCACGAACGCGCTCCGCCACGGCGATCGCGGTCGCCCGGCGCTGGTGGCGATCGAGTGGCGTCCAGCGCTGGTCCGGGCGGAGATCCGCTCGGCGCTGCGCGCCGGGGCGACGGTCGGCGAGCCCGGGCACGGCCTGGTCGGCCTCCGGGAGCGGGCCCGGCTCGCGGGCGGCCTCGCGGTCGCCGAGCCGCGCGGGGACGAGTTCGTGGTCGTCGCGGAGCTGCCGCTCGAGCCCCAGCCGGGCGGCGAGGCGGCTTCCCGATGAGCGCGCCGATCGGCGTCGTCATCGTCGACGACCAGGCGCTGTTCCGCGCGGGCATTCGGATGCTGATCGAGTCGCAGGGCGACCTCCGACTGCTCGGCGAGGCCACCGACGGCGCCGCCGCGGTCGGGCTCGTCGCCGCCGTCGCGCCCGACGTCGTGCTGATGGACCTCCGGATGCCGGTCATGGACGGGATCGAGGCCACCCGACGCGTCCTCGCCGGGCCCGGGCCGAGGCCGCGCGTGGTGGTCCTGACCACCTTCGACCTGGACGAGGCCGCGGCCCGAGCGATTCGCGCCGGCGCGAGCGGCTTCGTCCTGAAGGACGCCGAGCCGGGCTTCCTGCTCGCCGCGATCCGCACCGTGCACGCCGGCTCCGCCGTCATCGCGCCGGGCGCGACGGCGGCCCTGTTCGAGCACCTCGGGCGCGAACGCCGCCCGGAGCCGCCGGCCGCGTTCGAGGCGCTCACCGAGCGCGAGCGGGAGATCTTCGGACTCGCCGCGCAGGGCCTCAGCAACGCGGAGATCGCCGCGCGCGAGCACGTCTCGGAGGCGACGGTGAAGACGCACATCTCGCGGGTCCTCGCGAAGCTCGGCCTGCGCGACCGGGTCCAGCTCGTCGTGTTCGCGCACGAGCACGGGCTCGCGCCGGACCCGCGGACCCAGCAGCGAGATCATCCTCGGGGATGACGCGGATCGATCCGGCGGCCGACGACGGCGTCCGGATCCGTCCGTAGCGTGGCGGCATGCAGACGAAACCATCCGACCTCGGCCTCGTCGCCCGCGTCGCCGGCCTCACGAAGACCTACGGCAGCGGCGGCTCCGCCGTCACCGCGCTCGACGACGTGTCGCTCGGCGTCCGCCGCGGCGAGCTCACCGCGATCATGGGTCCGAGCGGCTCGGGCAAGTCGACGCTCATGCACATCATGGCCGGCCTCGACGTCCCGACCGCCGGCCGCGCGTGGATCGGCGACCGGGAGATCACCGGCCTCGGCGACACCGAGCTGACGCTCGTGCGGCGTCGGTCGATCGGCTTCGTCTTCCAGGCGTTCAACCTCGTCCCGACCCTGGACGTCGAGGCGAACATCCGCTTCCCGTTCGAGCTCGACGGCCGGTCCCCGGACGACGCCGAGCAGGCCTGGATCGACTCGCTCGTCGAGTCGCTGGGGCTGCGCCCGCGACTGCGGCACCGCCCGGCCGAGCTCTCCGGCGGCCAGCAGCAGCGCGTCGCGATCGCCCGCGCGCTCGGGTCGCGCCCGGCGCTGGTCTTCGCCGACGAGCCGACCGGGAACCTCGACTCGCGCACCGGGCGCGAGGTGCTCGCGCTGCTCGCGACGGCGGCGTCGGAGTACGGGCAGGGCATCGTGATGGTGACGCACGACCCGGTCGCCGCCGCGCACGCCGATCGGATCGTGTTCATCGCGGACGGCCGGATCGTCGCGGACCGCGGGCGGATGCCGGCCGCCGAGATCGCCGAGTTCGTGCTCGGCATCGAGGTCGCGTGATGCGCCGCGGCGCGCGGGGCGGCCTGTTGCGCGGGCACGCGGCGACGGTGCTCGTCGCCGCGCTCGCCGCCGCGTTCGGCGTCGGCCTGCTCGCGGCGACCGAGGTGCTGCTGCTCGCCTCCGCCTCCGGCCCGTTCGAGCTGCCGCAGACCGCGCGCGTCGTGCTCGAGGTGGTCGCCCTGGTCTTCACCGGCATCGCGATCTACGTGGCGGCGATCGTGACGACGAACACCGTGTCGACGATCGTCGTCGGCCGCGTCCGCGAGATCGCGCTCGTCCGCCTGCTCGGCGGGACCGCCGCCGGCCAGCGCCGCCGGATCGCCGTCGAGGGGCTCGCCGCGGGCGCGCTCGGCGCGGCGATCGGCGTCGTCGGCGCCTGTCTGCTGGTGGAGGCGCTCGTCCTGCTCGGCGTCGCGACCGGGACGCTGCCGGCCCGGGACTACCCGTTCCTGGTCCCGACCATGGTCGTCCCGGTCGTCGCGGTGCTGCTGTCGACCTGGCTCGCCGCCTGGGTCGGCTCCCGCCGCGTGCTCGCGGTCGCGCCGATCCAGGCGCTCGGCGCCGCGGTGCCCGACGATCCGGCGGCGCTCGGTCGTCGCCCGGCCAGGACGGTCGCCGCGGCGGTGCTCGGCGTGCTCGGGGTCCTGCTGCTCCTGCTCGGCGTCGTCGTCGGCCGGTCGAGCCCGTTCGGCCTGCTCGTCGCGCTGCCGGGCGGCGTGCTGTCCTTCACCGGGCTCATGCTCGGCTCGGCGCGCGTGATCCCGCCGCTGCTCGCGCTCGTCGGGCGGCTGCTGGGCCGCGACCCGGCGGCGGTGCTCGGCACCCGGAACGCGCTGCGGCACCCCGAGCGCTCGGCGCGCGCGGCGATCGCCCTGGTGATCGGGGTCGCGCTCGTGACGATGTTCGTCGTGGCCGGGATGACGGCGCGCGAGATCGCGCTCCGGGCCGCGGCCGCGAGCCTCGGCGAGCGCGGGGCGGCGATGATCGACGCCGCGCTCGCGCCGATGATGTCGATCATCGCGTTCCTGGTCGGCTACTCCGCGGTGATCGCCGCGGTCGGGCTGGTCAGCACGCTGACGGTCGGCGTCCTGCAGCGCACCCGCGAGTTCGGCCTGGTGCGGGCGCTCGGGCTCAGCCGGGCGCAGCTGCGGCGGACCATCTCGGTCGAGGCGGTGCAGCTGGCCGCGACCTCGGTGCTGCTCGGCGTCGCGCTCGGGATCGGCTACGGCTGGATCGGCGCGCAGAGCCTGCTCGGCGCCCAGCAGTCGACCGGGCTCGTCGTGCCGGTGGTGCCCTGGTGGCTGCTGGTGGCCCTCGTCGCCGTCGTCGCGGTGCTCTCGCTCGCCGGGTCGCTGGTGCCGGCGCGGCGGGCGGTGCGGATCCCGCCGGTCGAGGCCATCGCGGTGGAATAGTCGGCCCGGAATGCCCGGGTGGAAATGTTCACCCCGGTAGGCTCTCGGCGTGACCGTGCGCAGCGCCATCCTCGCGATCCTCACCATGGGCCCCGCCTACGGCCTGCAGCTCGCCGCGGAGTTCCGCCGTCGCACCGGCGGCGCCGAGGAGGTCGTCGACGCGCAGATGTACGCGACGCTCGGGCGGATCGAGCGGGACGGCGTGACGCGCAAGCTGCCGAAGGACGCCTCCGGCAAGGTCCGCTACGAGCTCACCGAGCGGGGCCGGGCCGAGGCGGAGGCGTGGCTCGCGGCGCCGGTGCCGCAGGACGCGCCGGGCGCCCGCGACGAGCTCGCGCTCAAGGTCACGCTCGCCGCGACCCTGCCGGGGGCCGACGCGCCGGGTCTCATCGCGGCGCAGGCCGCCCTCGCCCGCGACGAGCTCGCGGCGGCCCTCGCCGCGGCGTCCGACGACCTGCTCGCCGACGTCGTGCTCGCCCGCCGGCGCGCCGCGCTGCAGGCCGAGCTGGCCTGGCTCGGGGAGGCGCGCACCCGGCTCGGCGGCCTCGTGCCGTTCGGCTACGCGCCGCCGCCGAAGCGCGGCCGCCGGTCGAAGGCGCCGCACGCGCCCCAGGGACTGCAGGAGCGGGACACGCCCGACGAATGACAGAGTTGTAATCCTTCAAGTCGCGCTTCATACTGAGACCACAACCGCATAGGCATCACGAGCGCCATTCGCGCCGCCGCACGGGTCGGAGGGGAAGCCGCACCCGCCGGGTCGGCCGACGGATGGAGGAGATCGTGGCCCGTTTGGTGTCGTCCGGAGCCCTCGCGAGCGGCGTCCTGTACGTCCATTCCGCGCCGAAGGCGCTGTGCCCGCACATCGAGTGGGCGACCGGACGCGCGCTGGACACCGCGGTCAACTTCGCCTGGCGCGAGCAGCCGATGATGCCGGGCGCGCAGCGAGCCGTGTACGTCTGGGAGGGCGCGCCCGGCGCCGGCGCCGCGATCGCCTCGGCGCTGCGCGGCTGGGAGCACCTGCGCTACGAGGTCACCGAGGACGCCGGCGCCGGCCGCGACGGCGGCCGCTGGATGCACACGCCCGACCTCGGGGTGTTCCACGCGCAGACCGACACCGCCGGGAACACCGTCATCCCCGAGGACCGGGTGCGCGCCGCGCTGGAGACCGCCGGGGCGAACGCCTTCGAGCTGCACCGCGAGCTGCGCATCGCGCTCGGCCAGGCCTGGGACGACGAGCTCGAGGCGTTCCGCCACGCGCACGCGGACGCGCCCGTGGTCTGGCTGCACAAGGTCGGCTAGACCGACCGGAACGCCGCCACGGCGTTGTGGCCACCGAAGCCGAAGGAGTTCGACAGCACGAGCTGATCGCCGGATCCGAGCTCGCGCGGCGCGGTGACGACATCGAGCGGGATCTCGGGATCCTGGTTCGCGAGGTTCGCCGTCGGGGGAGCCGTGCGGTCCGCGATCGCGAGGATCGAGAAGATCGCCTCGACCGCGCCGGTCCCGCCGAGCAGGTGGCCCGTCGAGCCCTTCGTCCCCGTCACCGGGATGCCGTGCACGGCCTCGCCGAAGACCGCGCGGAGCGCCTTGTACTCGGCGATGTCGCCGACCGGGGTGCTCGTCGCGTGCGCGTTGATGTGCGTCACGTCGGACTCGGTCGCCCCCGCGACCTCGAGCGCGAACCGCGTCGCGCGCGCCGCGCCCCAGCCCTCCGGGTCGGGGGCCGTGATGTGGTACGCGTCGGAGGTCACGCCGCCGCCGGCGAGCTCCGCGTAGATCCGCGCGCCGCGCGCCGTCGCGTGCTCGTAGGTCTCGAGCACGACTGCGCCCGCGCCCTCGCCCATCACGAAGCCGTCGCGATCGACGTCGTAGGGCCGGGAGGCCGTCGCCGGGTCGTCGTTGCGCTTGGAGAGTGCCTGCATCGCCGCGAAGGAGGCGAGCGTGATGCCGTGGATCGCCGCCTCCGAGCCGCCGGCGACCACGACGTCGGCGTAGCCGGCCTGCAGGTGCTCGTAGGCGTTGATGATCGACTCGGTGCTGCTCGCGCAGGCGGAGACCACGGTGCGCGCGTACGCCTTCGCTCCGAGCTCCATGGAGAGCGCGGTGCCGGCGGCCGCGTTCGGCATGAGCATCGGGACCGTGGTCGGCAGCACGCGCCGCGGCCCCTTCTCCTTGAGGGTGTCCCAGGCGTCGAGCAGCGTCCACAGCCCGCCGATCCCGGTCGCCCAGTCGATGCCGAGCCGCTCCGGCTCGACCTCGGGGGCGCCGGCGTCGGCCCACGCCTCGCGCAGCGCGATGAGCGCGTACTGGGCCTGCGGGTCGTTGCGCTTGATCTCGACCCGCTCGAGCACCTCCTCGGGGCGCACCTTCGCCTCGGCGGCGAAGGTGACGGGCAGGTCGAGCTCGGCCACCCACTCCTGCCGGAGGGTGTGCGCGCCGGACTCGGCGCGCAGCAGCGCCGCCCAGGACTCCTGGGCGGTGCCGCCGATGGGGGTCGTCGCACCGATGCCGGTGACGACGATTCGCTTCTTGCTCAAGATCTGGGACTCCTCGGCTTCGAGGCGGCCCCGACGGGCCGCCCCAACCAGCGGCTACTGGGCGGCGACGATGAAGTCGACCGCGTCGCGGACCGTCTTCAGGTTCTTCACCTCGGCGTCCGGGATCTTGACGTCGAACTTCTCCTCGGCGTTGACGACGATCGTCATCATCGAGATCGAGTCGATGTCGAGGTCGTCGACGAAGGACTTGTCGAGCTCGACGACGTCGGTCGCGATGCCGGTCTCCTCGTTGATGAGCTCGGCGAGGCCGGCGAGGACGTCTTCGGTGGACAGCGCCATGGGGTTCTCCTTGGGTTGGGTGGAACGAATTCTACGGAAGCCGGACGACCTGGCCGGAGTACACCAGCCCGGCGCCGAAGCCGATCTGGAGGCACAGGCCGCCGGAGAGCTCGGGGTGCTCCTCGAGCAGCCGGTGGGTGGCCAGCGGGATGCTCGCGGCCGAGGTGTTGCCGGTGGTGGCGATGTCGCGGCCGATCAGGACGTGCTCCGGCAGCCTCAGCTGCTTCGCGAACTCGTCGATGATCCGCATGTTCGCCTGGTGGGGGACGAACGCGGCGAGGTCGTCGGCGGTGACGCCGGCGGCCTCCAGCGCGGCCTTCGCGGCCTTCGCCATCTCCCACACCGCCCAGCGGAACACGGTCGGGCCCTCCTGCCGCAGGGTCGGCCACTCCGCCTCGCCGTCGCGGTACTCGATGAGCGTCGCGTTCATGCCGACCGCCTCGGCCTTCGAGCCGTCCGAGCCCCAGACCACCGGCCCGATGCCGACCTCGTCGGACGGGCCGATCACCACGGCGCCGGCGCCGTCGCCGAGCAGGAAGGAGATCGAGCGGTCGGTCGGGTCGACGATGTCGGAGAGCTTCTCGGCGCCGATCACCAGCGCGTGGTGCGCGGCGCCGGCGCGGATCAGCGCGTCGGCCTGCGCGACGCCGTAGGAGAAGCCCGCGCAGGCGGCGTTCGTGTCGAAGGCCGCGGCCGGGTTCGCGCCGACCCGGTCGGCGACGACCGCCGAGATGGACGGGGTCTGCCGGACGTTGGAGATGGTCGCGACGATCACCAGGTCGATGTCCTCCGGCGCGACGCCGGACCTCGCGACGGCCTCCCGGCCGGCCTGCACGGCGAGATCCAGGGCGAGCACGCCGGCGCTCGCCCGCTTCCGCGTGACGATGCCGGTGCGCTGGCGGATCCACTCGTCCGAGGACTCGATCGGGCCGATCAGGTCGTCGTTCGGCACGTCGAGGTCGCCTCGGGCGGCGCCGTAGGCGAGGATCCGGGTGCCCGTCGGCCCGGTGGTCTGCGCGAGTGTCGTCATCGGCCCTCCCCGTCGCCCTGCGCCTCGATCATCCCACGAGCGGCCGCGAGGTCGTCCGGCGTCTTCACGGCGACCGTCGGCACGCCCTTCAGCCCGCGCTTGACGAGGCCGACGAGCGCGCCCGCCGGCGCGAGCTCGATGACGCCGGTCACCCCGGCCGCGGCCAGCGAGTCCATCACGAGGTCCCAGCGCACCGGGTTCGCGACCTGGCCGACGATCAGGTCGAGGAACGTCCGCCCCGACTCGATGCGGGAGCCGTCGCGGTTCGTCCAGATCGGCAGCGCCGGGTCGGCCGGCGAGAGCCGGTCGGCGGCCGCGCGCAGTCGCTCGACCGCGGGCGCCATGTACCGGGTGTGGAAGGCGCCGGCGACCTGCAGCGGGATGACCCGGGCGCCGGTCGGCGGCTCCGCGGCGAGCAGGCCGATCGCGTCGCGCGGGCCGGCTGCGACGGTCTGGCCGCCGCCGTTCATGTTCGCCGCGACGAGGCCGCGGGCCTCGAGCGCGGCCAGGACGTCCTCCGGGTCGCCGCCGAGCACCGCCGCCATGCCGGTCGGCTCGAGCGCCGCGGCCTCGGCCATCGCCCGGCCGCGCTCGGCGACCAGCCGGATCGCCTCGTCGTCGGTGAGGATGCCGGCGCCCGCGGCGGCGGTCAGCTCGCCGACCGAGTGCCCCGCGATGCCGCCGACGCCGGAGGTGCCGAGCGCCGTGAGCGTCAGCAGCCCCGCCGCGACGATGAGCGGCTGGGCGACGGCGGTGTCGCGGATCGCGTCGGCGTCCCACTGCGTGCCCGCGGCGACCAGGTCGACGCCGGCCTCGGCGCCGAGGGCCTCCAGCCGCGCCCTGGCGCCGGGGAGCTCGAGCCACGGCGCGAGGAATCCGGGGGTCTGGGAGCCCTGGCCGGGGGCGACGACGACGATCACCGTCCCATCCTGTCAGCGCGCCGGACGCTCCGGGTGGAGGAATCGCGCGAAGGCTCGCGGCGCGCCTTGTGGCGGCCCCACAACCGCGACGGCCGGAGCTGGGACTAGGCTCGACGCGCGGTCGACTTCGTCGGCACGGGACTAAGCGCCAATTCCGTGCAGGTCGCGCAGCTGCGACGGCTCCGCGCGGTCTTGGCGCGCGGAAGCGAGGAGCCGATGGCGACCACGGGCAGCGACACGATGGACGAGGCGATCGCCCGTCCCGAGCACGATCCGAGCCGGGTCCGCCGCGTCGCCTGGGCCTCGCTCGTCGGGACCTCGCTGGAGTCGTACGACTTCTACGTCTTCGCGTACTTCGCCGCGTTCTTCGTCGGACCGCTGTTCTTCGAGCCGCTCGGGCCGGTCGGCGGCACGGTCGCCGCGTTCGTCTCGATCGCCATCGCCTTCGTGATCCGGCCGGTCGGCGCGATCATCTTCGGCCACCTCGGCGATCGGCTGGGCCGGCGCCCGACGCTGATCCTCACGATCACGCTGATGGGCGTCGCGACCGGGCTCGTCGGCGTGCTGCCGACCTTCGACCAGGCCGGCTGGCTCGGCGCCGTGCTGCTCGTCGTGCTGCGCCTGCTGCAGGGGCTCTCGCTCGGCGGCGAGTGGGGCGGGGCGATCCTGCTGGCCACGGAGGGCGCCGCCGAGCGGAAGCAGCCGCTCTACGCGGCGATGCCGCAGCTCGGCTCGCCGATCGGCTCCATCCTGTCCGGCTCGCTCTTCCTGCTCATGGTCGCGACCGTCTCGGCCGAGGACATGGTCGCCTGGGGCTGGCGGATCCCGTTCCTCACCGCGATCCCGCTGCTGCTGATCTCGCTCTGGCTGCGCTGGTCGGTCCAGGAGACCTCCGTGTTCCGCACGATCGACGCCGAGGGGCTGCGGCCGAGGTTCCCGCTCGGCGCGGTGCTGCGGGCCCAGCCGTGGGCGATGGTCGTCGCGGTCGGCGCGGCGCTGCTCGGCATCGGCTCCTACTCGCTGATGAACACGTACACCATGAACTACGGCGCGACCCCGGTCTCGGACGGCGGGCTCGGCTTCAGCTACATGGACCTGCTGCTGGCCACCACGATCGGGGGCCTGCTGCAGCTCGTCACGATCCCGCTGTTCGGCTGGTGGGCGACCAGGATCGGCTCGGCGCGGGTGGTCGCGATCGGCGCGCTGGGGACGCTCGTCATCGCCTTCCCGATCTACCTGCTGCTGACGCAGGCGACCTTCCCGGTGCTCGTCGCGCTGATGCTCGTCGGCGGGATCCTGCCGACGTTGAGCTGGGCGGCCCTCGGCGGCCTGATGCGGGACCTGTTCGACCCGCGGTACGCGTTCACCGCGCTCTCCTTCGGCTACGCGATCGCGGCGACGCTCACGGCGTTCGTCCCGAACATCACGCAGGCCGTCGGCATCGCGACCGGCTACGCCTGGTGGCACCCCGGCATCGTGCTCGCGGTGCTCGCGGTGCTGACCCTGGTGTCCGCCTGGATCGCGGCGCGCCCCGGCATGCGCCGCGGGTCCGCGCCGGCGGGCGGGTCGTGATCGAGGTCCTCGACGCGGGGCTGCTGGCCCCGGTGCCGTACCCGGCGGCGCTCGAGCAGCAGCGCGCGCTGCATGCCGCGGTCGCGAGCGGCCGGGCGCCGGACACTCTCGTGCTGCTCGAGCACGAGAGCGTCTACACCGCCGGAAAGCGCACCGAGCCGCACGAGCGGCCGACGAACGGCGCCCCCGTGATCGACGTCGACCGCGGCGGGAAGATCACCTGGCACGGCCCCGGCCAGCTCGTCGGCTACCCGATCGTGCGCCTCGCCGAGCCGATCGACGTCGTCGCCTACGTGCGCCGGCTCGAGCAGCTGATGATCGACGCGATCGCCGAGCTCGGCGTCCGGGGCGAGCGGGTCGAGGGGCGCAGCGGCGTGTGGCTGCGCGGCACCGAGAAGATCGGCGCGATCGGCGTCCGCGTCTCGCAGGGCGTCGCGACGCACGGCTTCGCGCTGAACTGCAGCAACGCGTTCGATGCGTACGAGGCGATCATCGCCTGCGGCCTGCCGGACGCGAGCGTCACCAGCGTCTCCCGCGAGCTCGGCCGCGAGGTCCCGCCGCGCGACATCGCCCCGCTGATCCGCGACCGCTTCGAGACGGTCGTCGGGCCGGTGCTCGCCGGAGCGGCGGTGCCCACATGACGATCTCGAACGGCCTGAGCCCGGCGGGGGAGCCCGGGGAGCGGCGCCTGCTGCGGATCGAGGCGCGGAACGCGCAGACCCCGATCGAGCGCAAGCCGGAGTGGATCCGGACGCGGGCGAGGACCGGTCCCGAGTTCCTCGCGCTGCACGCGCTCGTGAAGGCCGAGGGGCTGCACACCGTCTGCCAGGAGGCCGGCTGCCCGAACATCTACGAGTGCTGGGAGGATCGCGAGGCGACGTTCCTGATCGGCGGCGACCAGTGCACCCGGCGCTGCGACTTCTGCCAGATCGACACCGGCCGCCCGGCCGACTACGACGTCGACGAGCCGCGCCGGGTCGCCGAGTCGGTGCGCGCGATGGGCCTGCGCTACGCCACGATCACCGGCGTCGCCCGCGACGACCTGCCGGACGGCGGCGCGTGGCTGTACGCCGAGACGGTGCGGGAGATCCACCGGCGGAACCCGGGCACCGGGGTCGAGAACCTCATCCCCGACTTCAACGGCCGCCCGGAGCAGCTCGCCGAGGTCTTCGACTCGCGGCCGGAGGTGCTCGCGCACAACGTCGAGACGGTGCCGCGGATCTTCAAGCGGATCCGGCCCGCGTTCCGCTACGAGCGCTCGCTCGACGTGCTCTCGCAGGCCCGTGCCGCGGGCCTCATCACGAAGTCGAACCTCATCCTGGGCATGGGCGAGGAGCGCCACGAGGTCTCCCAGGCGCTGCGCGACCTGCACGACGCCGGCTGCGACATCGTCACGGTCACGCAGTACCTGCGGCCGACTCCGCGGCACCACCCGGTGACGCGCTGGGTGCGGCCGGAGGAGTTCGTCGAGCTGCGCGCGGAGGCGGAGGAGATCGGGTTCCTCGGCGTGCTCGCCGGGCCGCTGGTGCGCTCGAGCTATCGGGCCGGCCGGCTCTGGGCGTCCTCGATGCTCGCGAAGGGCCGCGAGGTGCCGGCCCAGCTCGCGCACCTCGCCGGGGCCGCGCAGGCCGAGGGCGGCTTCGCCCAGGCGGTCTGACTCAGCCGCGGCGCCGGCCCTCCGGCTGCTGGATCGCGCCGACGATGAGCGCCGACTGCAGGATGAGCGCCTCCCGGGCGCCCGTGGCGTCCCAGCCGATCGTCTCGGCGATCCGCTTGAGGCGGTAGCGCACCGTGTTCGGATGGACGAACAGCTCGCGGGCGGTCGCCTCCAGCGATCGGCCGTTGTCGAGGTAGGACCACAGCGTCTGCAGCAGGTCGGTGGACTGCACCCGCAGCGGCTCGTAGATCCGCTCCACGAGGGCCTGACGGGCGAGCGAGTCGCCGGCGAGCGCTCGCTCGGGCAGCAGGTCGTCGGCGAGCACCGGACGCTGGGCGCTGCGCCAGGCGCGGGCCACCGCGAAGCCTGCGAGCGCCGCCCGCGCGCTGCGCGCGGCGTCGACGAGCGCCGGCACCTCCGGGCCGAGCACCAGGTGCCCCTCGCCGAAGTTCGGCTCGAGCTGGGCCGCGATGTCGCGGAACGGCAGCAGCGCGCTGTCGTCGCGATCGGCGCCGGCGGCCTCGGAGCGGCCGATCACGACGACCAGGCGGTTGCCCTGCACGCCGATCAGCACGTCGGAGGCGAGGTGCCGCGCGGTGCGCCGCAGGTGGTCGACGTCGAGCTGGCGCGGCGCGACCCCGACGAGCACCGCGACCTCGCCGTGGCCGTTCCAGCCGAGCGCGGCGACCCGGGACGGCAGCTCGGCGTCGTACTCGCCGGTCAGGATCGAGTCGACGACGAGCGCCTCCAGCCGGGCGTCCCACAGGCCCCTGGACTCGGCGGCGCGCGCGTAGACGTCGGCGGCGGCGAAGGCGATCTCGCGGGAGTACAGCAGGAACGCCTCGTGCAGCGCCTCGTTGCCCTGCGGGATGCGGCTCTCGATCACCTCGACCGTGGTCTTGATGAGCTGCAGGGTCTGCGTCAGCGAGACCGAGCGGAGCAGCTCGCGCGGCGCGGCGCCGAACACGTCGGCGGCGATCCACTGGGTCGCCTTCGGGTCGTCGAACCAGGAGATGAAGCTCGTGATGCCGGCCTGCGCGACCAGGCCGACCGACGAGCGCCGCCCCGGCGGCATGTCCCGGTACCAGGGCAGCGTCTCGTCGAGGCGGCGGAGGGTCGCGGTCGACCACTCGCCGGCGTTGGCGCGCAGCCAGGCGAGGGTCTGCGCCTTGGAGCGCTCGGCCATCGCCTAGCTCTCGCCGCCCGCGTTCCCGGAGGTGCCCGCCGTGACGTCGAACAGGCGGAAGTCCTCGATCGCCTTCGCCACCACCGCCGGCTCGACCTCGCCGCGGTCGGCGAGCGACTTCAGCACCCGCACCGCGATCGAGGGGCCGTCGATGAAGAAGTACCGCCGTGCCGCCGCGCGGGTGTCGGAGAAGCCGAAGTCGTCGGCGCCGAGCGTCGCGTAGTCGCCGGGCACGTACGGCCGGATCAGGTCCGGGACGGTGTGCGCGTAGTCGCTGACCCCGACGAACGGCCCGCGCGCGTCGGCGAGCCGGCCCGTGAGGTACGGCGTCTGCGGCGCCTCGAGCGGGTGCAGCAGGTTGTGCTCCTCGGCGTCGAGCCCGTCGCGGCGCAGCTGCGTCCAGCTGGTCACCGACCAGACGTCCGCCGCGACGCCGTAGCCGGCCAGCAGCTCCTGCGCCTCGAGCGCCCAGGGCACGCCGACGCCGGAGGCGAGGATCTGCGCGGGCGTCCCCGCGGCGTCCGGCGCGGGCCGCAGCAGGTGGATGCCCTTGACGATGCCCTCGACGTCGACGCCCTCCGGCTCGGCCGGCTGCACGATCGGCTCGTTGTAGACCGTGAGGTAGTACATGACGTTCGGGTCGGGATGCGTCCCGCCGTACATCCGCTCGATCCCGGCGCGCACGATGTGCGCGAGCTCGTAGGCGTACGCCGGGTCGTAGGAGAGCACCGCCGGGTTCGTCGAGGCGAGCACGGGGGAGTGGCCGTCGGCGTGCTGCAGGCCCTCGCCGGTCAGCGTCGTGCGGCCGGCCGTCGCGCCCAGGATGAAGCCGCGGGCCATCTGGTCCGCCGCCGCCCACATCGCGTCGCCGGTGCGCTGGAAGCCGAACATCGAGTAGAAGATGTAGACCGGGATGAGCGGCTGGCCGTTCGTCGCGTACTGCGTGCCGGCCGCCGTGAAGGCGGCGAAGGCGCCGGCCTCGTTGATGCCGACGTGCACGATCTGGCCCTGCGGCGACTCCTTGTAGGCGAGCAGCAGGTCCCGGTCGACCGAGGTGTAGTGCTGCCCGTGCGGGTTGTAGATCTTCTGCGTCGGGAAGTACGCGTCCATGCCGAAGGTGCGCGCCTCGTCCGGGATGATCGGCACGATCCGCTCCCCGAAGCCCTCCGCCTTGAACAGGTCCTTGAGCAGGCGGGCGAACGCCATCGTGGTGGCGACCTCCTGCTTGCCGGAGCCGCGCCGGGCGACGTCGTAGAGCGCCTCGTCCGGCAGGGAGACCGGCACGTGCGTCCGGCGGCGCTGCGGCAGATGGCCGCCGAGCGCGCGGCGGCGCTCCTGCAGGTACTGGATCGCCTCGTCCTGCGGGCCGGGGTGGTAGAACGGCGGCGCGTACGGGTCGGCCTCGAGCTGCGCGTCGGTGATCGGGATGTGCATCACGTCGCGGAACTTCTTCAGGTCCTCGAGCCGCATCTTCTTCATCTGGTGCGTCGCGTTGCGCCCCTCGAAGTACGGCCCGAGCCCGTAGCCCTTGATGGTCTTGGCGAGGATGACGGTCGGCTGGCCCGGGTGCTCGGTGGCCGCCTTGAACGCCGCGTACACCTTCCGGTAGTCGTGCCCGCCCCGCTTCAGGTTCCAGAGCTGCTCGTCGGAGTAGCCCTCGACCATCGCGAGCGTCCGCGGGTCGCGGCCGAAGAAGTGCTCGCGCACGTAGGCGCCAGACTCCGCCTTGTACGTCTGGTAGTCGCCGTCCGGCGTGCGGTTCATCAGGTCGCGCAGCGCGCCGTCGTGGTCCCGCGCGAGCAGCGAGTCCCACTCCCGGCCCCAGATCACCTTGATGACGTTCCACCCGGCGCCGCGGAAGAAGGACTCGAGCTCCTGGATGATCTTCCCGTTGCCGCGCACCGGGCCGTCCAGGCGCTGCAGGTTGCAGTTGATGACGAACGTCAGGTTGTCGAGCCCCTCGTTCGCCGCCCACTGCAGCGCGCCGCGGGACTCGACCTCGTCCATCTCGCCGTCGCCGAGGAAGGCCCACACCCGCTGGTCGCGCGCCTCCGGCTTGATGCCGCGGTCGGCGAGGTAGCGGTTGGAGTGCGCCTGCCAGATCGCGTTGATCGGCCCGAGGCCCATCGAGACCGTCGGGAACTGCCAGAAGTCGGGCATCAGCCGCGGGTGCGGATAGCTGGACAGCCCGAACGGCGCGCGGGACTTCTCCTGCCGGAACGAGTCGAGCTGGGTCTCCGAGAGCCGCCCCTCGAGGAAGGCGCGCGCATACATGCCGGGGGAGGCATGCCCCTGGTAGAACACCTGGTCCCCGCCGTGCGGGTGGTCCGGGCCGTGGAAGAACCAGTTGTGGCCGACCTCGTACAGCGCCGCGCTCGAGGCGTAGGTCGAGATGTGGCCGCCGACGCCGATGCCGGGCCGCTGCGCGCGGTGCACCGTGATCGCCGCGTTCCACCGGATCCAGGCCCGGTAGCGGCGCTCGATCTCCTCGTCGCCGGGGAACTCCGGCTCGTCCTCCGGCGCGATCGTGTTGAGGTAGTCGGTGGTCGGGACCATCGGCACGCCGAGGTGCAGGTCCTTCGAGCGCCGGAGCAGGTTGAGCATCACCTCGCGGCCGCGCTCGTGCCCCTTGTCGTCGACCAGGCCGTCGAGGGCCTCGAGCCACTCCGAGGTCTCGGCCGGATCCGGGTCCACATATCCGACCGAGTACGGGTCCTGATCGTGCACAGCCATCGTTGGCGACCTCGATTCCGTGATGCTGGACCAGGCCGGTGAGCCGGTCGGAGCGGAGAGGAACGGCCCGGGGTGTGGGCCGGTTCCGATCTTACCCAGGTGACAGACTCGGTGTGTGGCGACAGCGGCGACGGGCTGGTCGCGCCCGGTGGCGCTGACCGTGGCCGGCGCGTTCTTCCTCGAGGTGTTCGACGCGACCGTGGTCGTCACGGCCGCGCCGGCGATGGCCGCCGACCTCGGCGCCGCCCTGAGCGACGTCGGCATCGCGATCACCGCCTACCTCTGCGCGGTCGCGGCGCTGATCCCGATGAGCGGCTGGCTCGCCGCCCGGTTCGGCGGCCGCCGGGTGTTCCTGCTCGCGACCGTGCTGTTCGCGGTGGCGTCGGTGGCCTGCGCGCTGAGTCCGACGCTCTGGGCGCTTGCCGGCGCGCGGGTGCTGCAGGGCGTCGGCGGCGCCCTGATGGTCCCGATCGGGCAGCTCATCGTGCTCGCCGGCACGGCGAAGACCGACCTGGTCCGCGCGATCGCCTACCTCACGTGGCCGGCGCTGGTGGCGCCGGTGATCGCGCCGTTCGTCGGCGGGCTGATCACCGACCTGTGGGGCTGGCACTGGATCTTCCTGATCAACATCCCGATCTGCGCGCTGCTGCTCCTGCTCGGCGTGCTCTTCCTGCCGCGCGAGCCCGTGGTCGGGCCGTCCCGGCTCGACGGGCTCGGCTTCGCGGTCGCGGCGAGCGGCATCGTCGCCCTCGTGCTCGGACTGGAGTGGGTCGTGACGCCGAACCGCTGGTGGCTCGGAGCGGTCCTGCTCGGCGTCGCGGCGGCGACGACGACGGTCACCGTCGTCCGCGGCCGCCGCGTGCCCGGCGCGATCCTCGACTTCCGCGGCTACCGCTTCCCCACCTACCGGCTGACGAACAGCAGCGGCATGGTCTACCGCGCCTGCGTCCTGGCCGCGCCGTTCCTCATCCCGCTGCTCTACCAGGCCGGCTTCGGCTGGTCCGCGGTCGACGCCGGGGCGGTGATGCTCTGGCTGTTCGTCGGGAACATCGCGATCAAGCCGTTCACCACGCCGATCCTGCGGGCGATCGGCTTCCGCTGGATGATCGGGATCGCGACGCTGGTCGTCGCCGCCACGTTCGTCGCGTTCGCCGCGCTGCCGGCCGCGACGCCCGTCGTGCTCACCTGCGCGGTCATGCTCGTCTCCGGCGTCGCCCGGTCGATCGGGTTCACCGGCTACGTCACGATCCAGTTCGCCGACGTGCCGAAGGAGCTGATGACCGGCGCGAACACGCTCGCGTCGACCTTCGTGCAGCTCTCCCACGGTCTCGGCGTCGCGTTCGCCGCGGCGTCGATCGCGGTCATCGAGCTCGCGACGGCCGGCGGCCCGGAGCTCGCGGTGCGCGCGTCGTTCGTCCTGCTCGCCGCGATCCTGGTCGTCTCCCTGGTCGGCGTGCTGCGGCTGCCGCGGGACGCCGGCGCCCACGTGCGGGCCCGGGGCTAGGGTGGCGTCATGGCATTCGAGGACCTCGCGCCGCTGCGCGCCGGCGACGCCGCCCCGGACTTCACCCTGCCCACCTCGCTCGGCGAGGAGCTGACGCTCAGCCAGGTGGTGACCGCCCGGCCGGCGGTCCTCGTGTTCGTGCCGGCGGCGTTCACCGGGATCTGCACCGGGGAGTACTGCGAGCTGCGGGACAACATCGCGCTGTTCGAGGAGGTCCACGTGCAGCTGCTCGGCATCAGCGTCGACCCGAAGGCGGCGCTGCGGGTGTGGGGCGAGCAGGAGCAGCTCGACTTCCCGCTGCTGTCCGACTTCTGGCCGCACGGCGCGGTGGCGAGGTCCTACGGCGTGTTCCTCGAGGATCGGGGCGTCGCGACGCGGGCGACGTTCGTCGTCGACCGGTCGATGACGATCCGCGCGGCGTTCGTGAACGCCCCCGGCGAGCCCCGGCCGATCGCGGCCTACCGCGCGGCGCTCGCGGCGCTGGGCTGAGCCTAGGCTGGGGTGCCGAGGGCGGTTAGCTCAGCCGGTAGAGCAGCACGCTTACACCGTGCCGGTCGGGGGTTCGAGCCCCTCACCGCCCACCGGTCCCGAACCACCACAGGAGCGCCGATGACCAGCACCGAGTTCGACGTCCGGCGCGTCCAGCGCCGCACCATCTGGCTGCTCGCGATCGCGCAGATCTTCAGCGGCCTGGCGACGGGGTGCGCGCTGTCGGTCGGCTCGCTGCTCGCGGTCGACCTCTCCGGCTCCGAGGCCTGGGCCGGCTCGGTCACCACGACCGTGACGCTCGGCGCCGCGATCGCCTCGGCGCTGTTCATCCGGCTGGCGGTCGCGCGCGGCCGCCGGATCACGCTGTCCACGGGCCTCGCGGCGGCGCTGGTCGGGGCCGGGCTCGTCATCGTCGCCGCCTCGACGCGCCAGTTCTGGCTGCTGCTGATCGCCGCGGTGCTGATCGGCGCGGGCACCTCGGTCAACCTCCAGGCGCGCTTCGCGGCGACCGACCTCAGCGAGCCGCGGCACCGCGGCCGCGACCTGTCGCTCATCGTCTGGATGAGCACCGTCGGCTCGGTCGCCGGCCCGAACCTCATCGCCCCCGGCGAGTCGATCGCCGGCGCGGTCGGGATCCCGCCGCTGAGCGGCGTCTTCGTCATCTCCGCCGTGGCGATGGTGCTCGGCCTGCTCGTGATCTGGATCGGGCTGCGGCCGGACCCGCTGCTGCTGGCCCGCGAGGGCTCGGCGACGAACGCGGCGGTCCGGCCCCGGTTCCGCGACGGCCTCCGCGCGCTGCTCGGGCACCGGCGCGCCGCCGGGGCGCTGCTCGGGATGCTCGTCGCGCACTTCGCGATGGTCTCCGTGATGGCGATGGCGCCCGTCCACCTGCTGCACCACGGCGCCGACGTGACGGTGATCGGGCTCACGATCAGCCTGCACATCGCCGGCATGTACGCGCTCTCGCCGGTCATGGGCCTGCTCTCCGACCGCATCGGGGCGTCCTGGGTGGCCTCGGCCGGCCTGCTGGTGGTGATCGCGGGCGTGCTGCTCGCGGGCTTCTCCGGGACGGACCCGGTGCTCACGACGGCCGGCCTGGTGCTGCTCGGCCTCGGCTGGTCGGCCGCGACCGTCTCGGGGTCCGCGGCGATCGTCGGCGCCATGCCGCGCGAGGTGGTGGTCGCCGCGCAGGGCGTCGCCGACACCTCGATGAGCCTCGCCGGCGTGCTCGGCGGCGTGCTCTCGGGCCTCATCCTCGCCTGGTCCGGCTACGCCGGCCTCGGCATCGTCGCCGCCGTGCTCGCCGCGCTCGCGGTGCCCGTGCTGCTGGTCGCCGGCCGCGGGCGGGCGGTCGTCCCCGGGTCCGGCTCAGCCGGCTAGCGCCGCGGCGATCCGCGCGGCGAGCCGCGCGTTGTGCTCGACCAGGGCGATGTTCGTCGCGAGGCTGCGGCCGTCGGTCAGCTCCAGGATGCGCTGCAGCAGGAACGGCGTGACGTCCTTGCCGCGCACCCCGGCCGCGGCGGCGTCGGCCTGCGCCCGCCCGATCGTGACCGCCATCTCGGCGGCCGGGATCTCCGCGGCCGCCGGCACCGGGTTCGCGACGAGCATCCCGCCGACGCCGGCGTCGATCGCGCGGCGGGTCCGCTCGAAGCGGGCGATCGCCTCGGGGGAGTCGAGCCGCAGCGGCGCGGCGAGCCCCGAGTCGCGGGACCAGAACGCCGGCAGCGCGTCCGTCCCGTAGCCGACGACCGGCACGCCCAGGCTCTCCAGCCGCTCGAGGGTCTTCGGCAGGTCGAGGATCGCCTTCGCCCCCGCGCAGACCACGACGACGTCGGTGCGGCCGAGCTCGGCGAGGTCGGCGGACTCGTCGAAGGAGGACTCCGCCCCGGCGTGCACGCCGCCGATGCCGCCGGTCGCGAACACGTCGATCCCGGCGAGCCGGGCGACGATCATCGTGGCCGCGACCGTCGTCCCGCCGGTCAGACGCTCCGCGACGGCGAACGCGAGGTCCGCCCTGGACAGCTTCCGCGCGTCCTCGACGCGGGACAGCCGCTCCAGGTCCGCGTCGTCGAGGCCGACCCGGATCGCGCCGTCGAGCACCGCGACCGTCGCCGGCACGGCGCCCTCCTCACGGACGATCGCCTCGACGTCGCGGGCCATGCGCAGGTTGTCCGGATGCGGCATGCCGTGGGTGAGGATCGTCGACTCGAGCGCGACGACCGGCCGCCCGGCGTCGAGCGCGACGGCGACCCGGGGGTCGAGGACCGGTCGGATGTTCATGACGGCAGCTCCGTGATCGCGGCCTCCGCGAGGCGTCCCGAGAGCGCTGCCACCCGCTGCCGGGTGAGCGCCGGGTCGATGGTAGCGGGCGACTCGGCGGCGAGCGCCGCGAGCAGCGACCCGCGCCGGGCGGCCAGCTCGATCGGCTCGCCGTCGAGCAGGGCGGCGATGGTGCCCGCGATCCGCGCGTCGCCGGCGCCGGTGACGTCGACCACCCGCGCCGGCACCGCGCCGATCGACCACGCGGCGGCTCCGCTCGCGACGACGCAGCCCGCGGCGCCGATCGAGACCATCGCCGCCGCGGCGCCGCGCTCGACGAGGCCCCGGGCCAGCAACAGCGCCCCCTCCAGGGTCGGCGGCCGGTCCGTGCCGAGGATCGCGTTCGCCTCGTCGGCGTTGCCGCAGAGCAGGTCGACGCCGGAGAGGTCGGCGGGCAGCCGCGCCGCCTTCGCGACCGAGATGGCGTCCACGGCGAGCCGG
>Ga0209934_1000978_pt1 | contig 19894 bp, 10 predicted proteins | sample ThiBiot_750_plan_2_FD_183950 | JGI IMG/M metagenome (GOLD analysis project Ga0209934, IMG submission 183950) | Wastewater bioreactor microbial communities from Cape Town, South Africa - Thiocy_expt_750_plan (SPAdes) | ecosystem: Engineered > Bioreactor > Thiocyanate-remediating >...
ATAATTAGTACCTATAGCTATAGTACTAGTACTAGTAGTAGCTATAGCTGTAGTAGGTACTGATGTAGTAGGTATAGGTACTGATGCATTCCACCGTACGCGTGACGGATCAGATTTGGACATTACACGTGTATCTAATGATATCCGGTATGACGTAGTTTTCGATTGGGTAGCAGCATGGACGAGTTTCATTGAAAATAATACTATGTCACCTGGCTCATAGTTAGTGCTATGCCACTGTTCACTTGACCAATTCGATACTAGTTTACGACAATCTCCAGGTAATAATGGTTCTGAGTCAGTTCGTGTTCGATGAATAGGGTCGTTGTAATTTTTCAGTCGATGGTGACTTTGGGGAATCACAGCTAATCGACTGTCTTGATCATTGAGCTTTCCCTACAATGAGAACAACATGCATATGTACATACACATATATAATAACCATGAGTCAGACTATACTATTAGGGTGTTTCAGTTGAATTGTATTAGCAGTGCTAGTGCTATTGCTATTGCTATTGCTAGTGCTAGTGCATAGTATCGTTACCAATGAGATCCAACACGTATAAAAAGGCAAATACGCATCCGCACACGAATTGCAGTGCCAATCTTTATCTTCAAGTTGTTTAAGTTTTGGTGTTAAACAATCAATGTGATAACCATCATCACATAGATCACATAATAATAATTTATCAGCATTGTCACCACTATCACATATTTTACATTTCTCCAAATCACCATCGATACCATCAACTGCCATTGCAGTAACTGCAGCTGACCGTGACAGTGTTGAAGCAGCTGCAGCTGGACCAGGATTGAAATTGGAAGTACTACTAGTACAGCTACTATTTGGCAGTAATTTGTTGTTGTAATTTTGACTTATAATTTTTGTATGATTTCTGAAGTAATAGTAGTCCACATGCACTACTGTCGCTTCTTTTGGTCCTTTTGCACGAATCCATGTGCATTCGGGGAAACTTTTATAGGATGGACCTAATATATTCTCATAAATACTACGTAAGGAATCACCATCATAGATAGCTTTGACTTCTGTGCTGTTTCCAATTGTTTTCCAGTTTTTCACATTAGTTGACGAGTCATCTGGATGATCAGGACACCTACAGAGACAGAGACAGAGACAAATTCAATTATAGTACAGTCAACACATACAGCAGTATATATCCATGTACATACACATTACAAGCTATATATGTATATATGTATATGTAGTATGTATATATATAGATATTCCTTACCTTCCTGTTCGAGCATCAACGGTGAATCCAGCTGTAGATTTCTTTCCATGAGATCGACCACCACTAGTACCTGTACCTGTACCTGTTACTTTATCCACATGTTCTTTTATTTTGTTATATGCTGCTGCTACCATAGTGTTCGGGAATGCTTGTTTGATATAAAGATATCCTTGTACAAATAATTGTTGTTGTAATTCACTGAAGCGTTGTTGTTGATATAATGTTGTCGAATCCACCATTGGTAATATATTTGATATCATTTGACCACCAATTGTACCACTAGTACTACTACTTGTACATGCTGCTCCAGGACCTGCAGCTGTTACAGTAGCAGATGAAGCTGAAGCTGAAGCTGCAGTACTAGTATTGGCCCGGGCAGACGTATTAGTATTTATATTGGTAGCAGTTCTAGTACTAGTACTACCAATTGGATAACACTGGTCAAGAGTACGTTGACGTGTACGTGGCGGTTTCAATTGCAATTGATTCACATTCACATTCACATTCACATTCATCGGATATTGATACGAGTCGGAAGTTGTCAGTGGATCCAGAGATCGAGATCGTGTTTCAACTTGAGATCGAGTGACGCGACTTGTACCGGGACTAGTGCCATTGACTTTGATTGGAACTGCAGACTGAGTAACTGCAGATGCATTTGCGATTGCAATTGGATCTGGACCTGGATCTTCATTTGCATTTGCATTTGCATTTGTATGTGCATCTGTTCGAGTAGAGGATTTTGATCGAGTTCGAGTGCGAATTCGTTTCGAACGAATTTGAGCTGAGCCTCGAGTACTAGAGCTAGCTATAGTACTAATCGGATCTGAATCTGCAGCTGGAACTGCGCATGCAGCTGACTGTTGAACGGAGCTCGAGTTCGAATCCGAGAGAGATACTACTGCAGCTGATTCATGATCTGGGACTGAAGCAGATGCAGATGCAGATGCAGATGCAGGTGCAGGTGCAGGTGCAGGTGCAGGTGCATTACCAGTGATAGTGCTATCATGATCATGCATATGTGTATCTAGATCTCCATCTCGATCTCGATCTCGATTTGTATTTGGAGCTGAGACTGGAACTGGAACTGGAACTGGAACTGGAACTGAAGGTGGAAGTGGAGGATCCGATATTCCAATTGCAACTGCAGCTGCGTCCGATTGGGAAGTATATGGTACAGTAGTGGGTACACGTACAGGTGCGAGTTTACTTTTCTTTGCATTGGGGGAGATGACAGTAGGTGAGGAAGGATTTGACGAGATTCGCTTCAGTGATATCGATGACAATGAGTCGCGATCCAGTGGTGATGATGTTGAGGTTGAGGTTGAGGTTGAGGTTGAGGTTGATGTTGACGGGGTAGCTAGCGATGTTACTGGAACAGTAGCAATTGGAGTATGCATATGATCGTGATCATGACTCGGGTCATAATCATGATCCTCATCCATTAACGAATTCATAGGTTCTAGTTGCTGTTGCAATTGATCCGAGTCATCATCGTGATCGTACATGTACATACTACCATGATCATGATCAATGCCAGTGTCATTGACATCATTCTCATCAGCATCAGCATCATCATGACCAGCATCATCATAGTTAGTACTAGTAGTACTAGTACATGTTGGAACCGGATATGGAAGTGGAGGTGGTCTAATTTGTTCTCGAATTACTCTCCAAGCATATAAAGTCATCTGCTTCACTAATAAACCAGAGGGAATTTTTCTGTATTTATCTGTGAATGGCCATGCAATTTCAACTGGCCACTCCGGTAAGCGTGGCATCTGATCCATTCGAAACAGCTCTAGATCTTTTGAACGCCAGAAACCGATCGAATTGGAATCTTTCGATGGACGAAGTTGCCACTAAGCAAAACAATGACAATTCAAATACATATACATATACATATACAGATACAGATAGATCGATGAATACGATGGTCACATACTTAGTCTAGTATAGTATCATGATCACAATGAACGTTAATTATATATATACCGTTACGGTATCTTCATCATTCTAATTATGTATATGTGCCTGTGGTAATTAGCTATAGTAGTTACTTTGTTGGTGATTTCCCATAAATATTTTGTTATTAATTTGCCATATAATTGTTTTTTTAATTGACTTTTTCGTTTGGATTTGTTTAATATGGTGTACAATCTGGATATGATTTCAGACGAGCATTTTGAAAAGTGGACATCGTACCATTCTTCATACTCACTTACATGCATAGTAATTGCAGGTAGTAACACGAATAATTTATCAACTGCCTGTGTTAACAGTAATTGCAACTGTTGGTATGATTCAGCAATGCCATCATGATGATCAGTCATAGCACTCGAACTAGCTATAGTTACTGTAGCATCATCCAGCATCATATGATCATTGGCAATAGCACTAGTACTAGTACCGTTAGCTATCGAATTACAGTTCCCAGTTACTGTATCAATAATAGTAGTACTAGTACTAGTAGCGACAGCTGCATCAGTCACAGTATTGGTACCGGTACCGGTACTACTGGCAGCAGAAGTATTTAGTTTATGATTTTGATCATGAGACATTTGTAATTGGACGTGGTCAAGCAGTGCTTGAATCGTGTTCGGTGATAATTGGCCAATGATTTGAATTTTTTTATTCTTTAAATTCATGACGATGAAACCCACTTCTGCTTCATTTAGCAATTGTTTGTATTGATTACATACGTTCAATGCAGATCGTTTTAATCGTTTTTCTTCTTTGTTTTTGGTGGCTGTATTTGGTGCCTGTACCAGTGATGAAACAAGTGGAGCATGTTGTTGATTTTTTGATTTGGTTGGAGTTCGTAGAACAGAAAGATTTGGATTATGGGTTGGACTTCGAGGGCGATCGCGATCACGAGCCTGACAGGAGATGGTCGACAGTGAGCGAGAGACAAATGTAGATGCAGAGGCAGAGGCAGATGCAGATGCAGATGCAGATGCATTGGTAGATACAGGTACATGTACAGGTACAGATGCCACAGCACTAACTTTTAAATTACCAGTCACTGTACTGTAGCTACTAGTACTAGCTGTGTTATTATAATTTCCAGACTGAATACCATGGCCATTACTATAGCTATTACTATTACAATTACTGGTAGGTACATGCACATGTACAGCACGTGCACGTGTACCGGTTCCCGTACGCGTCCCCAGTCCGGTCATGGCACCAGCAGCCGAACCTGCAGGTATAATATGACCATTAGTGCCACTGGTAACAAGTGATGCAGTTGTAGTAGCCTGAGCTTGAGCCTGAGCCTGAGCCTGAGCCTGCCTGACTGGAAGCAATGCTGCTGCTGCAGCTGTATTGGAATTGAAATCGGAATCGGAATCGAAATTTAATTTTACTCGTCGAGGAGTAACACTGGTAGTTGCGGATGCACTAAGTGTCACAGCAGTGGAATTGTGATCACTCATATGAATGGGTGCTGGTGGGTCTGACTCGCAATGCATATTAACAGTACGATAGCTAGACAGTGGAACTGGAGCTGGAACTGGAACTGGAGCTGGAGCTGGAGCTGGAAATAATATTGGTTTAGGAGCAGCATTAATATGATATTTTTCAAATGACATTGTGCTTGTGTTTGGTGTAACTTTGTTGACTATTGATTCGTCGAATTGGTTTGGAGTCTGATCATGATTTGCTTTTGCTGCTGTTGGTGAGGTTGCGGGTGGATAGGAATGTTGAACAGTACTAGTGACTGTGACAGCTGCAGTTGATCCTGCAGAAGCAGCTGGAGCTGGAGCTGGTACTGTTGAAGTGGGTCCCGTCGCCGGCCGCGGGATTGGATTCGTAGCCGGACCAGGTGTCGACGTCATCATCGGAGTCGGATTTGGAATAATGGTTAGTGCTGGTGATTGCATGTGCAATTGGGGAGGAGTTGGATATTCGATGGTGACTGTACCGTGACGGTTGTCCAGAGCCGGATTTGGATTTGCAATTGGATTTGCAATTGGATTTGAATTTGCAATGGACTGGCCCCCTGGGATATTGGTTATTTTTACAGCGCCACCTAGGCCTCGATCCTGCAGCTGACCGGCGCTTGACCCGTTTCCCTGCAGCTGCAGCGGGCTACGATCATGAGCATCATTGTTGATATCGGCGGGACCAGCTGCTTCTGAACTCATGACACTAGTACTGCGATGCAGAATCTGTTCGAATTCAATAATTGGCATATGCATATGCTGAACATTAAAGGTGTTTTTTCCTTGTTGACCAGCTGCAGTTTCTTTAACATTTCTATTAGCAAGTGAGTTGGAGCTCGAGGGGGATGATGGAAGCATGATGGAGTGAGGCTGATCATTGGAATGTAGATGAGGGGATGAGAAAGGACCTGCAGCTGCAGCTACAGATGGTACATGTACTATAGCGAATGCATTGGGGCCGGCGCCGGTACCGATGTGCTCATGATTGGAATTGGAATTAGATATCCGATTCGATCTGTTTGGGGAGGCATATGCATGTGTGTAGGAAGGATGTGGAACTGAAGATGCATATGGAGATGGGGATTGACTCAGAGATTGAGATTGAAATGGAAATGGAAATGGAAATGGTCTATTCGAATGCATTGTATTTTCAAATTGCATGGGGATTGGTAAAGATGAATGGCGATTCATGATCACATCATGATAACCCGGTCCCGTAGCATGGTCATATGCATAGGGTGAGTAGCGCGTGGAAGGATGATTTGGAAATTGTCTATGAACAGGCATACGTACATGTGGTATTGGATGGCCATGGATGGGTTTGCAATTGTCAGCTGCAGCTGCAGCTGCATGTGAAGGCGGGACACCATGACTCGGACCATTACGGTTATCATGATCATAATATACTACGTATGACCCGGGGCCACGTGACAATTGGGCATGCTCGTCACGGACCGGATATGATGGAGGTGGAGGCATACTAGGATGATCTTGATAATAGTAATCATCGTACGCGTACGTGTAATGTGAATCATGGCCGTCACGGTGACGGGGTGTAACAGTTGAAGATTGGTAGCCATTGGTATTTCTATCATCATAATTGATTCGTACTATGTTTGGTGCCATCGAAGTCGGCCGGGGTCCGAGATGAGGAGAGTCTGCGATAGTAGTGGATGTAGTTGAGTGCAGTCGAGTAAGATTGTAATCAGTCTGAGGGATGGAATTAGCTATAGAATCAGAAGTGCTAGTGGATACAGGACCTGCAGTGCTAGCTGTAGGTCTAGATATTGATGAATTAGATGGATATGGATATGGATATGGATATGGATATGGATATGGATATGGATATGGATATGGAGTCAAAGTCGAATTCGAACCTGAAGTCGCCAGTGAGTATGGATTTGGATTGGGGTTTGAGGTTGAGATTGAGGTGGATGAATTTGTATTCGACATGCTGAAAGGAACAGTGACACCAGTATCTGTGTATGAAGCTAGTGGTAATTGATGATCAGCATGCGCATTAGTTGCGATTGAATTGGATGTCGATGTCGATGTCGATGTCGATGTCGATGTCGATGTCGATGTCGAGATGGGTTCAGTTTGAGGTTGGGAAAGGCCTAGGGTAGCCGATTGCAATCCGGTGCCAGTGGAGATAGTCGGAGGGAACTTGTTAGTAGGGCATATAGATGAGCTCGACATAGATGATTCATAATCAGGAGGAGTTTGGGCATGGGCAGATGACATGATTCAAATTGGAATTGAAATTGGAATTGGAATTGGATATTGATAAGGTCACACCAAGACTAGTACTCAGTCTGTCAGAAAAGAAACACAATTGCAAAAAATTAAAATACAATTGATGATCGATATCAATCACAGTACTAGCTATAATTATAATGACGAGGAACTGATACTACTAATTAGTCATGATTCAGAAAGAAAAACTGTCACAATAATATGAACACTGTGACAACTCATTACATGTCCAATGAATCGAACTTGTTGTTGCAATCGAGTCCGAGTCTCATAATCGAGTGGAAGCTAAGTGTACTGACACATATGTATGTAGTTAGTGTAAGAACAATACCTTCGGAATCTATGGCCACTCAACAACAATTCGAATTCCCATGGCTATTACACTGTCACCTGCAGCTGCACAGTGACTCACTGTGGAATGGAATACAGTAACTGTTACTCATGATCGTCTTCGAATTCATCTTCCACTTACGAAGACATATCATCACAGTGACTACTAACAGATGCATCATTGCTCACCGATCTATAGAAGCGATCTGCTAGCGCTGCAGGGAGCAGCTATCAGGCCTGAGCTCGACTGACAGTCTAGCGCAAATTACAAATTTGATCATCAAAAGTGGGCGAATTGGGCGAATTGGGCGAATTGCGCGAATTGGGCGATTTGGACGAATTGGGAAAAATCGATATCATCATTATCATCACATTTTTCAGTTAGTACGTCTTGATGCTGTTCTACAATCCGGGCTCGACAACAAATGTTTTGTTTTACCACTCACTTTTGAAAGTTCCAGGTTCACCATAACAAGAAGAATCAAGATCGGATGGTACCCATGACAACTGTTTGTATTTTACCATTGATTGAGAACAGACAACAACTGTTTATCAAGTGTTACTTAGAACCGTTACATACAAAATGAATAATATTTACATCTTTACTGCTATCGAAAGGCAAATAGTTCCTACTGTAAATAGCAAAAACAGCCAGCTGGAGATTAAGTGATCGTGATCGATGCCGAGGGCTTGATTTCAGATAAAAGTTTTTGTTTTTTTTTTTTTGGGCTTCTGAAGTCACCCGGATCAAATCCAGCGGCGGATAGCAGCGGTGGTACAATTTGGAAATGAACAAAGCTTAAGCATGATTAAAACAATTGTGTTTCTTTAATTAAATTTTGATGCTGTGTTGAGCAATCATTCAAGTTGTCGATTGTTATTTTCGATTGTTATTTGTTTGGTTTGTTCAATTGTTTCAATTGTTTGCTGAGAACTGAACTCTGCAGTTTGCTAAGAACTGAACTCAGCTGAGAACTGGACAGTGAGCAGCAATTCCATTTCGTTCATTCACTCATCCACTTCCTTTTACTCATTCATCAGCCGCAACATGATGACACGAATACGATACCGCTCAACTAGCAAAAAGGCCTTGGGCATCTCAACTCGAAAACGTCGCTATCGAAGAAAAAGTCCCTACCAACCCATTCAAGGCCCTCAGGCTGTTGTAAAACTTGAAGTCGAAGAATCTGATTCTATTCGATTCGAAGATCAAATAACTTTCTTAATATCGATCAATTCAATTGCAATAAAAGTCGAACCATCGGCTTCAATTCCAACTCCAGCTCCAGCTGTTTCAGGTTGAACTTCGATCCCCTAGTACCCATAACAAGAACATGAACGACAACATCAAAACAATAGTAATTACAGATGTGTATGACATTGCAATTGTAACATAATGTGTTACTAATACAAACCATTCGACAACCGTTAAACTGAAATACTAGTATCGATATTGTCAAGCATTTGCAGTTGCATAATGTAATACCGGTACTGGTAAAATGTATAAGTTATGTACGACTAGCTATTTCAGAATCTGTTAATTTCTTTTCTCGATCGCTACCGAAAGTTCCAGGTATAATTGAATTTCCTTCAAGCTCGCAAGTTGCAATTGAATCAAGATCGGATGGTACCCATGACAACTGTTTGTATTTTACCATTGATTGAGAACAGACAACAACTGTTTATCAAGTGTTACTTAGAACCGTTACATACAAAATGAATAATATTTACATCTTTACTGCTATCGATCGCGATATTGATCATGAGTACATATGCTGGTTGTTACAGTAATTACAATTGCTGCAGCTGCAGCAGCACATGCATTCATCTTTTGACATGGACATAAATGCATTACTTTGAATTGCGATTCTACAGATGCATGTACATGGATATAGTAGTATATATCAAAGAAGCGAAAAAGGCTACAATTGAAAAAGTTGAACAATGTAAATTAAATGAATTACGCTATATATGTTACTATTATATATGTTAGTTGCAATTGGGATCCGGATGCATATGGTGCATTTTCAATTGACAATGTAGATCGGATAGTTTTCTTGATATCTCAAACGATCTTCTTTGTGACTCGAGTAATGCTGATGTGTTGGCTTCTAAATCTGTTTTCCAGCTGCAGTCTGGGCCAGGCTCATGAGAAGTAGATTCTGAATCGACACTCAGAGTCTGTTGTGTTTTTACATCATCATATAGTAAATCATCACGTAAACCCATCTCATCATTTTCAGCTGCAGCAGTTACTGTATCAGTCTGGGAAGGATGATGAGCACTAGTCAGAGATGATTGAGTTTTTGAATCAGTGACAATTGGATTTGGATTTATATTCATGATCGTATACGTACTAGTATGTACATGTATATATGATTCAGAAATAGCTATAATAGTGACGGTTGCAATTGGAGCTGGAGATTCACAGGAGTGTGACGAAATCCTATATATATATCAATAGTTCAATCAATCGAATATTAATTCAATTGTGCATGTGAATATTAATTCGAATATTGAAAGCTTAAGTACTTACAATCATGAGCATACTATTGTAGTTATAGCTATACAGAATGATAGATAGATATACAATTGCAATGACAATTTCAATTATATAATATCAGTATACATATACGTATTAGTATTATAGCAGTAACTATTAACTGTTGCTCCTATAGCAGAGTCTGATACAACATAACTGTTACATAAATCTGAGCAATGCCATGCATTTTACAAAATAATTTGCAATTGTCACTGGCTGCGAATCGATAGATACAATCCAAATTATGTAGACTAGGTACTGTACATGTAGTCAGACTTACACTGTTTGATAGATAGTAGCTAATGAGATCGATTGTGAGAAGAACAAGAACAATTGCAAGCTAAAGAACAATAACAAGATCACTGGCAAGAAGAAAAAGAATTCGAAAAATATGAATATGTTAATACATTGTCAAATTGGAATGAGAATATACACTGGCTTTCAGTTGAATGTCAGTCTTCATCGATATCATCGAGTGTAACAGTTCAATTTGTTTTGTCAACTGTACTGCAAGACTTACTGGAATCGAATTCAAACCTGGAGGAGCTGAGCACACAGACAAAAAACAGAAAATCAAACAATTGGAAGCTAGAAGAGAAACAGAATCGCAAGTAGAATCGAACCTGGAACTTTGGAGCCGAGCAGAGAGAAAAAAAAAGAAAAACAAAGAAAAACAAAGAAAAAAAAAACAAACAATTAATTTCTAGCGATTTCCACGTAGAACCACTTGAGAAGTCGAACAGAAAACTATTACTTAGTACTAAGCCTTACTTACATTCATTTGATAATTACATGTCAACTCATGGGGAACTCACGACCTACTAGATGTCCGACTGATTCATAAAGCTGAGTCTCAGCGGAAATCAACACAGCGGAAATGCAAACTTGTGCGGAAAGCAGCAAATAGCGAAGTGGGCGAAGTGGGCGAATTGGCCGAATTGGCCTAATTTGGCAACAAATGCGGAAATGTGTGAAGGCTCTCGCCAAAGTATGGGGCCTGTGGGCGAAAACAAGAGCACAACGTTCTCGTCGACAACTGCGTGTCGGCCCAGTCATAAGAGGAGGGCGAAAATGATCAAATTTTTTCACGAACCCTTATTGGTAGGTTGTATCATACTCACCTATTTCGGGATTGGGACCGGTACAGCCGTAGTATTTGTATGTGGGTGTTCTCCCAACATTACCAATACCACCTATTTGTAAATTGCTAATAGATCAATGGAGTTGCACCATTTCTGTCCATACTTTGAAGTATGTCCAGCACTCTTATCCATCTAAAACAATTACACTACATAATCAATTACATACGAATAGGTGGTACTGGCAGATGAGACGAACAATCCAAAACAAATACAAACGACCGACCGGCCCCCAATCCCGCGATACATTAGTGCTCCCTTTACAGGCATGCACACCAGTAGTTAGTGTTGTCCTCTACAGCCAGAGAGGCACTGACACAACACTACTACATGTCACGATTTCCATCTCTACTCACCAGCGGGACGCTACCCAGCCTGGCGAGAGATACATGGGTCGAAGGCGACCGCGGGTCCCCAGATCACATACACATAAGTGTATCCGTGTTGCAACGGTCTCCTAATCCGTCAATACTTCTGTCATCGACGACTTCCAACAGTATCCAATCAGAGTCTCCTACTGATCTTCCGCTGTCATCCATCATCTCGAACGCTTCATCTCTGGCGCCATCTCACCGTACGAGACGCACGACTGGTCTCCCATCGTGTTGTCTCAGTGAGTGACACCAGTGGTATCGAATACCAACATACAATCTCTATAACTGTATGGCCACCTGAGTGACAATCAGCGAGTGAAGTAGAGGAGTGATAGTGCTGGGTTGGAGGCGGGTTTAAAACGGCACTGGATGGAGGCTAGTGTTGTCGAACTGAACAAATGGAAAGTGATCGACCAAATCAGCCCTCGAGCAGCCTTCGCTGTTGCTCCGCTCAGTTGGAATTCAAATTTGAATTTGAATTGCTGACTGTATTCACGCACTTTTGTATTGCGTGCTGAGCTGTATGCGTTATTTTGCTTCGTCATCATTTTCTTACTGTTCGTTTACACTGAATAGTGTTTCCCCTTTTTCCCTTCTTTATGGGGGAGGGATGTTATGATATAACATCACTATTGTTGCTTTTACGCAGCATTTGCTGCATGTTTTTGTCACATCTTTTGATTTTGTTTCATTTTCCTTCCCGCACATTTCACAGTGCGGATTCCATTTCTGTTTCTTCTCACTTGCATTGCTGCATGCTAGTACTCTTTTGTAGCCTTGCCTGTTTTCTTTTCTGCTCAGACTTCGTAGAGATCACCCTGATCACGTATCTCCCTCGCTAGTCCGTTCCATATTGTTTTTATCTTTTCTCGTTTTCTTTTAATAAAGTCGCCCACTTTTGGACGTGTGTTTCCCCATCTGCGGTGCGATCTTTTCATTTTTCCAAAAGAGACTATCATCTCTTTTATTTTTTTTCTATTTGTTTGAGATCACTTTGCTCTACACATTGTACTCAATCAAATTCTTTCCCTTCATTCGGTTTTTAATTTTTTCCCCGTTTTTACCAATCTGGAAACTTTATTTCCCAATTTTTTCTTTTATCAACTTCAGTTATGGCTGATCCAGAATCTGGCCCAGAATCTGACTCTGATCACGACTCAGTTCCACAATCCATTCCCGATGAAGATCGATCATCTGAGTCAGACACAGGTCCTCCAACTGAACCTCTTTGTAATACGTTTTTTGAGGAATTTCTCGACGTGTTCCAATCCTCCAATGTGACCTCAATGACAGATTTATGTCCCGGCTGTGGGAATATGGGTGTAAGGCACGCTCGCCGAGGCACCATTCCACAACCAACAGCTACTTCAGAATCCAAGTCGTCCGTACGTTCAATGCTGTCTGCTGTTTCAAAGGCATTCATGGCTTTAGAAAAGCAACTACCTACTTACTCGAAGAGTGTCGATGTTCGAAATTATCTCCGTAATATTGAGCTAGTATTGAAGACGAATACTGGCATTCCCATTACCGAATGGCCGAGAGTCTTCTTATATACTGTCAAGGAATCCTCATCCTCATTAGAGTGGATATTAGCTAATATTATCGATAAACAATTGGACTGGAAAAGAGCAAAAGAAGCTTTCACACTTCACTTTCAAAAAGCTGAGTACGGTGCATTACTGTTGAAGAAATTTTATTCCTGCAAGCAGGGGCTTGAAGAATCTGTTCAAAATTACTCTGACAGATTTCGTGAAATTTGTATTGAATTAGAACGTGATGGTTACGATTCAGATCCATTGGTTATTGACCATTATTTAAAACATCTGAACAGAACAATCCGTCAGAAATATGACGATTATCTTTGTAGTCAACGAATTCTCCAATGTGACGTTGAATGGTCTCCATCTTCACTAGCAACGATTATGCAGATTTGTATTATCTACGACGTAGGGTATCGTACCTCAGTCTCCACTACCGCTCCACCGTCGTCCCATCCTAAATCATCACAATCTTCGGAATCCAAATCCAACACAACGTCAAAAGAGAAATCCAAAGTCTGGTGTTCCTTTCACAAGTCGAAGACGCACAATACAGCAGATTGTCGCAAGGCAAAGGAAAATAAGGGCAAGAAGAGTTCTGAGTCTGCTGCTAAACCTGCTACCAAGTCTAAAGATCTTTCCCAAGTTCTATGTTATAAATGTGGTCAGCACGGTCATTATGCCAATGTTTGTACGGATAAGTCTGGAAAATCGTTGTCTCAGCCCAACTCACAAAGTTCACAGTCCAATCAATCCAAACGTTCTAATGCTGGCGTTCCTCCTGCTCGCCTCACTTACGATACACCTGGTCAACCTACACAGAAGTCGAGTTCGGTCAATGCTATTAGCCATGCTTCAAGCCGACCAGCTCTTGCTCGTATTTGGTTCCATGATCCTGAACGCCATTGTACCTATGCAACATTGTTGGATACTGGAAGTGATGTGTCTTTCATTGATTCATCTTTGGCAGCTAAACTCAAACTCGAGACCAGACGTATTCAAGGTACTATTCAATTAGCTCAAGCAGGGGTCACTACGTCAAGGGAAGCAATTCTGGTTTCTCCATTCCAGGTCAATGCCATCCTAACGGAGAACAATGATTCTTGTATCATCAAACCTATTCAACACAGTTTCGAAACTATGAAACTAGATACCAACAAATATCATTTTATTGTCGGGAAAGACTTGTTGAGTGTTTTGTTTCCTGACTATATTCCTAGTTCATTCTATGCTCAGTTGAACTCCAGTGGGGACTCATTAGTTTCTGCCATCCAGGTGTGTCGTATAGCTACTGTCACCTCATCATTGGTCGAGAACGTGTCGGTCAATAATGTAAAACTTCTGGACGAAATGGCCGAAACTGGTTTTACTAGTTTACCCGCTGAAGAAATACGTGAACGTGCATTAGTGTCTACTCCTGAATCATTAGAAGAAGAATATGGACGAGTTCGTGTCGCTATTTTGAATGATCCACAAATCAAAGAAGCCATGCAAATCAATGAGAATATTAGTGGATTTTGTTCCTTGGATGATTCTGTAGTGAAACTTAACGTGCATCCAGATTTCCTGAAAAATGGATTTAGAAAGCAATACAAAGTCCCCAAAGCTGCTGAAGAGGCAGTTGATGCTCAGGTATTAAAATGGTTTGAATCTGGTAAAATTATTCTGGCTCCCACAAACTGTCCATATAATAGCAGCCTCACTGTTGCTGCTAAGAAAGACTCGTATGGGAACTTCAATGGTTGGCGAGTATGTCTGGACACACGTGCACTGAACAACAATCTATTAGTTGAAGATAAATTCCAGCTCCCTTACATTAGGGATGTGTTGGAACGTTTTCAAGGTTGTGTGTTTTTCGGCGAACTCGATTTGAGCGAAGCTTATTTGCAGTTCCAGCTGCATCCAGATAGTCAACAGTACACTGCTTTTACCTGGCGTGGTAAGCAGTACTGTTTCAAGGGCTGTCCTTTTGGGATATCACTGTTGCCTTCGTATTTTCAACGTATCATGTGTGGTCTATTCAATGATTTATCATTCACTTACCCATATCTGGATAATCTTCCTTTTGGTTCGGTATCTCCAGCTGAACACCAACAGCATTTGTTATTATTGTTGCAACGATGTAACCAATTCAATCTCAAGGTCAAATTATCGGCTATGAAGGTTTCACACAGCTCAATGCATTGTTTAGGTCACTTACTCACTAAGCAAGGGGTAGCATTATCACCATCCAAAATTGAATTTATTAAGAATGCTGAACGTCCTGTGACTGGTAAACAATTACAATCGTTTTTAGGGGCTGTAACATTCTTGAGAAGTAACGTCCGGCATATTGCTGAATTAACAGCTTCCCTTGAAGCAGTGAAGAATACTACTGGTGAGTTGCACTGGACTGAAAGAATGTTAACCGATTTTGAATTATTGAAGACAGCTATTGCCAAAGCTCCAGCTCTTGCTTATCCAGATTTTACTCGTCCCTTTCATCTAGCGACTGATGCTAGTAATGTAGGGATCGGTGGAGTCTTATATCAACCGGAACAACCAGGTGGTGATATCACTGCTGATAATATTGTCGCTGTAGTTAGCAAGAAGTTGTCTGGTTCGCAACTAAATTATTCTGCGTATAAAAAAGAATTATATGCAATTATTTACTGCCTCAGAAAACTGCATTACTATATCTGGGGCCAACCTGGTTTTATTATCTTTACGGATCACAAACCATTAACCCATCTTTTACAACAACCTCAATTATCTCCTGCTGTTCAGCAGTGGTTGGATGTGCTTTTGGATTACCAGTTCGAAATTCGTTATCGTGAGGGTAAATTGAATGTTTTGCCTGACCACCTCAGCCGAATTTATGCATCTGAGTATGAGAATTCTGCTGCTTGGGGAGTTCCTTCAAGCTGGAAAGTACCATCTTCTACTGCTATCGTCGCAGCTGCTACTACTTCTCTTATGGGGGGAGGGGATGATCCATCATCAAGTTCAAATACTATTAGTAACAGTGATGAATTAGTGGAACAACTAATTGAAATGGAAAAACGAGGTTACACAATTCCAGATGTATCTGAACGTGCCGAGTTAATTCAGAAAGAACATGATTTCGGTCACTTTGGTATTACAGCAATATGCTCTGGTTTGATTGCTAAACAGCTATGGTGGAAAGGTATGCGTACACAAGTTGCTGAAGTACTGTCAAACTGTGATGCATGTGCTCGGTTTAATGTAGTCAAAAGTGGATTCAATCCTGCTGCATTCATTACATCATCCGGTCCTTGGAAACATATCCAAGTAGACACTTCAACCCACTTGCCCGCTGCTCCTGGTGGTTATACCTCATTACTTGCTGTTATAGACGTATTTACAGGTTTTATTGTATTACGTGCTATGAAGTCAACGACAGCCGAAGTCGTTGCCAATGAATTGTGGAACATTTTCTGTATATTGGGAGTCCCGGAGATACTCCAAACCGATAATGGTACCGAGTATACAAACGACACAATTCGTTGTCTTACATCATTAACTGGTATCGAACATCGTTTTATCTCCCCATATAATCCTAGGGCAGATGGAAAAATTGAACGTTCGTTTCGTACCACTATGGCTATTATTAAGAAGTTGTTACATGGTGATGATCAGAACTGGCATTTGTATGTACCGTTCGCACAACTCGCCTTCAACAATAAAGTAGCATCACTCACGGGATCTACTCCATTTAGCCTGATGTTTGCAAGAAACTTGAATCCAATTCGGGATTACACTACTGATGATCCAGATGGAACTTTGATTAACATTCAAGATTGGAAACAACATATGGAGAAAGTTCAAAGCTTAATTTACCCGGCTATACTGGAACGAACACTGAACAAGAAGAACGAAATGATCAAACGATTAGATAAAACTCGTCGTGTCATTACTGAGAAAGCATTTCCAGTAGGATCAATCGTGATGTTACGTGACCCCATGCGGTCGACTAAGTTCGAACCGAAGTATGTGGGTCCGTATACTATTGTTCGTCGTACAAGGAACGGCAATCTGAGTCTCAGGGATGAGACAGGCGATATATTGGACAGAAATGTCCCGCCTGATCAATTAAAGATGATTCGAAAAAAGCCAAATGAGTCTGATCTGGAAACTGCAGTATATGAAGTTCAAAGCATTGAAGGTCACCGCGGTTCTCCTAACAACTATGAATATTTAACCAAATGGAAAAATTACAGTCAACGGACTTGGGAACCAGCTACTTCTTTTCGTGATACTGCATTAATTAATGATTATTGGAAAACACATACTCCATAGAAGTCATTCAAGTTTTATTATCAATTTACCTCTGACAATGGTATTATTGTCTTTATTTACCTCTACTATGTCTCTCATTTATTTGTTAATTTTATTATTTTTTCATCGAAATATTATGTATTTATCTGTATTATATATTTACTATTGAATTATATCGTATTCATCATTCGTCATTTACTTTACCTCTTATAGTATATAGTCATGTACCAAAGTCATCTATGTACCAGTATATGTACCATACTTCTGCCATTTTTTCCTGTATTTTTAGCGAATCCTACTCGAATTATACTACTAAACACTTACACAGTTGGTTGCACTACTGTAACAGACCCGCTGTATCATTAGTTCGAAGTATCTCCCTCGGCCGGTACTCCTGCAGGCAGCCCTAGCAGAGCGCTGGGTGAGCAAATTTTGGACTACCCGAAAACCACGGAAAATCATGCAAACATGTTCCAAATTAGCTGAATCAATAGAACAACATCCCAGCATGCTAGAACAGGTTTGGTTTTGGTTTACTTCCTCTTGGTTCATTTGCTGCATTGTTACAAAATTTTGTACCAAATTCCCTCTGCAGAGGTCTGGTACAAAATTTGGTCCGGTATCACGTCAAAACTAAAACATACCACATTAATCGGAATATCGTCAGCTATTGTCCTATATTAGAGCTTTCATATTCTATAATTTTTATGGTGAGATCTCAATCCTAGCAGTTTCTGCATCATTTCAAAAAATGGTCATTTTGGTACAGAAACCTCAACTGCTATGTGGTCAAACACGATTTTCACCACTTTCCCCCAAACTACCCATGAAATTAGTATGTTTCCCCAAAAGAACACTAATGAGCGATTTGGAAAACGCTATTGATATCGTTCCACTCATATCCCATCATGGTGCAATCGCTATTCAAATTTTAAAATTGCATATTTTTGGTCATTTTTTGGTCGATTATTAGATGCAAACATGGGTATATCACCTTATTTCTATGAGTTTCTGGTGTCAACAAGTTTGTATAACCAATGTACACCTGGGACAACCTTCAAATTTGGGTATTTCAACCTATTCCAGAAAAAAGTTGCTCCCAAAATTTCGTATTTTTAATGAATTAATTTATTTCAAAATTCAACAGATTCGATCTCGGTCAAACTTTATCCATTTTTAGTGAAACCTTGATGAATTCCTTTACTTTTATTAGTACAATTCAGCTGCGTTATCTATATTATGTGAAAATTCGATTAGAAAAAAATATTTTTTATTTTATGATGAAATATTGCAACATTAAAAATCAGTACAAAATAAAGAATAAAAATCGCAAATCTAATTTTCACCACTTCATCTATGCATTTTTAAGTATCCCAGGGACCCAATATGAAAGTCCAATAGCAAAAATTCGTATCAAAATTGATCTCCGATCAAAAGTACTGGTGCACTTATTGATTAATTAATTGCATTATTTAATTATAATTTGGAACTGACATCGAAACTCGATATACATGTTCCAACATTAATTTTTATGTTGAACTAACTTATATGAGCTACGGTGACACTAATCCATCAATCGGAGTGGTCGCATCACTCGTATTTCGAAAATAATATTCGATTCCAAACATAAATATTATGAAAATACATGTATTTTTAACGTATGTACCAGGTGCAAAGTTGAATATTAATCGATTCCACCTTAAATTTTTTGATAATATTACACAACAACAATATGTTGAAATATTCCAACCAAGAAAATAGTGTCCCAATCATTATCCTTGAGTTGATGCATGTACCAAACCATAGGTACATACGAATTTTTAACTTCATATGGACCATGTGCAGTACCCAAGTTACGAACACTTCACGATGGACTTACTATGTTTGAATCAATGATAGAACACATTATTGTTGATAAGTTGATATATAATTCACATGGTATCGACGTGAATTGGTCGAGTACCAGCTGAACATCTATATGTCATATATGGAAATTACCATACATATGAACCATGCGACATACTCGATGTCCGATTATCTCACATTCACTTCAATATATTTTAACCATCAATACTCCACATAATTATCGATGTGTTGATATATAATTCACATGGTATAAGTCAATATTGGTTGAACACCATATGGATATATATGTGCCATATATGTTATTTTCCATATGTATGTGCCGTATGCAGTACTGAATGAGTGAACCATTCTGAATGACCTTAATATATTTTAACCATGGATATTCCATGTAATTATCTATGTTTTGGTATATAATTCACATGATATCTGTGTAAATTGATTAAATACCATATGAATGTACATGTGTCATACATATGCACATATGCAATTTCTGGTACTGACTGATGATTCCAAGTTAGTCACCTCATTAATTTCTTACGTATTATCGATGGAAATATTATTTATATGTTTTTTATCATGTCTACACATATATTTATTATATTTATCATTATGTGGGTTGTATCATACTCACCTATTTCGGGATTGGGACCGGTACAGTCGTAGTATTTGTATGTGTGTGTTCTCCCAACATTACCAATACCACCTATTTGTAAATTGCTAATAGATCAATGGAGTTGCACCATTCCTGTCCATACTTTGAAGTATGTCCAGCACTCTTATCCATCTAAAACAATTACACTACATAATCAATTACATACGAATAGGTGGTACTGGCAGATGAGACGAACAATCCAAAACAAATACAAACGACC
>Ga0209934_1000988_pt1 | contig 19684 bp, 14 predicted proteins | sample ThiBiot_750_plan_2_FD_183950 | JGI IMG/M metagenome (GOLD analysis project Ga0209934, IMG submission 183950) | Wastewater bioreactor microbial communities from Cape Town, South Africa - Thiocy_expt_750_plan (SPAdes) | ecosystem: Engineered > Bioreactor > Thiocyanate-remediating >...
CCGCGTACTCGAGGTGGTCCGGGACCTCGCCCTGCAGGATCTCGAGCGCGCGCTCGACCCTGGCGCAGGCGGCGACGGCCGCCTGCGCGCTGCGGCGCAGGTTCGCGTCGTCGAAGTTGACGAGCCGGTTCGCGGTCGCGCGGACCTCCTTCGCGCTGCGCTGCGCCTCCCAGTCCGCGAGCGTGCTGACCGCGCCCATCCGCTCGAGCAGCCGGGCGATCGCGTCCCCCTCGCGCACCACCACGCGCGGCAGGCCGCGGACCTCGCGGCTCTTGGTCTGCACGCCGATCCGGCCGGCGGCGCCGACCAGCGCCATCGCCGACTCGGACGTCGGGCAGGCGATCTCCAGCGCGGCGCTGCGGCCCGGCTCGGTGAGCGTGCCGGCGGCGAGGAACGCGCCGCGCCAGACGGCGGCGAGCTCCTGCGGGTTGCCGGTGGTCAGCCGGTTCGGCAGGCCGCGCACCGGCCGCCGCCGCTGGTCGAGCAGCCCGGTCTGGCGGGCGAGGGTCTCGCCCTCCTCGACCACCCGGACCAGCTGGTGCTCCGGCCGTCCGGCGCCCCCGGCCGGGCTCGTGCCGCGCTGCGCGCGCACGCCGAACAGCGTCTGGATCTCCGCGGCGATCCGGTCGGCGAGCGGCGCCGAGTCGACCTCGACCTCGACCGCGATCCGCCCGGAGATGAGGTGCAGGCCGCCGGCGAAGCGCAGCAGCGTCGCGAGCTCGGCGGCGCGCAGCGCGGTCGCGCCCCGGGGAAGGGCGAGCAGCTCGGCCTTCAGGCGATCGGTCAGCGACACGTCATTCCCTTCCGAGGTCTCTGTGGCGTACCGAGACCGTCACGCCCTGCATCCCGGTCAGCCGGTCCGCGAGCTCCTCGGCCATCGCGACGGAGCGGTGCTTGCCGCCCGTGCACCCCACGGCCACGGTCACGTGGCGCTTGTTCTCCCGACGATATCCCTCGACCGCGACCGACAGCGCGGCGGTGAACGCGGCGAGGAAGTCCTGCGCGCCCGGCTGGCCGAGCACGTGGGCGCGCACCGCGGGGTCTCGCCCGTCGAGCGGGGCGAGGTCCGGCTCCCAGAACGGGTTCGGCAGGAAGCGCATGTCGGCGACCACGTCGGCGTCCGCCGGCAGGCCGTACTTGAAGCCGAAGCTCTGGACGGTGATCGCGACGCGGGGGGCGTCCGGCGAGGCGAAGCGGTCGCCGATCGCTGTCGTGAGCTGGTGCACGTTCAGCCGCGAGGTGTCGAGCACGATGTCGCTGTCGCCGCGCAGATCAGCGAGCTGCGCCCGCTCGGCGCGGATCCCCTCCAGCAGCGTCCCGCCCGCCTGCAGCGGGTGCGGGCGGCGCACCTGCTCGAAGCGCCGCACAAGGGCGTCGTCGTCGGCGTCGAGGAACAGCACGCGCACCTGGATGCTGCTGCCGCGCAGCGCCTCGATCGCGTCCCTGAGGTCGGCGAACAGCCGTCCGCCGCGGATGTCGACGACGGCGGCGAGCCGCGGGAAGGCCGTCCCCGCCTGGGCGCCGAGCTCGACGAGCGGCTTGATCATCGACGGCGGCAGGTTGTCCACCACGTACCAGCCGAGGTCCTCCAGCGCGTCGGCCGCCGTCGACCGGCCCGCCCCGGACATGCCGGTGACGATGAGCAGCTCCTCGCCTGGCGTGTCGGTCGTCATCGGACGTCCAGCGTACCGGGATGCAGTGCCGCCGTGATCGCCTGCGCCGTGGCCTCCCCGATGCCGCGGACGGCCGCGAGCTGCTCGGTGCTGGCCGCCTTGACCGCCGTCGCCGAGCCGAAGTGCCGGATCAGCTCCTTGACCCGCGCGGGCCCCACGCCGGGCACCTCGCCGAGCACCGAGCGCAGGTCGCGGCGGCGCTGCGCGCGCTGGTACCCGATCGCGAAGCGGTGCGCCTCGTCGCGCAGCCGCTGGACCAGGAAGAGCGCGTCGGAGTTCCGCGGCAGGATCACCGGGAAGCCGGCGCCCGGCAGCCAGAGCTCTTCGAGCCGCTTCGCGATCCCGGCCATGGCGATGCCGGCGGCGGCCGGCCCGGCCTCGGCGAGCGCGCGCTCGGCTGCGGCCACCTGCGGCTGCCCGCCGTCGATGAGCAGCAGCTGGGGGCGGTAGGCGAAGCGCTTCCTGCCCTCCGCCGCCGGCGGCTCCTCGGCGAGGCGTGCCAGCCGGCGGGACAGCACTTGGTGGATCGCGTCGGTGTCGTCGGCGGCGTGCTCGATCGAGAACTTCCGGTACTGGTCCTTGCGCGGCAGGCCGTCCTCGAAGACGACCATGGAGGCGACGACGTTCGTCCCGCCGAGGTGCGAGACGTCGAAGCACTCGATCCGCAGCGGCGCCTCGGCGAGCCCGAGCGCGTCCTGCAGGTCGGCGAGCGCGTTGCTGCGCGCCGTGAAGTCGCCCGAGCGCCGCAGCTTGTAGAGCAGCAGCGCCTCGGCCGCGTTCTCCGCCGCGGTCTTCGCGAGCGCGGCCTTCTCGCCGCGTTTCGGCACGGCGAGCTCGACCCGGCCGCGCTGGCCGGCCTCCTCGCGCCGCGCCGCCAGCCACTGCTCGATCGGCGCCCGGTCCGCCGGCAGCGCCGGCACGTGCACCAGCCGCGGGGGCGGGGCGTCGCCGTAGGCGGTCTCCAGCACGGACTCGACGAGCTCCGGGAGCGGCACGTCGAGCTCCTTGTCGACCGTCCAGGCGCGCACGCCGCGGATCCGCCCGCCGCGCACCGTGAACTGCTGCACCGCCGCCGAGAGCTCGTCGTCGGCGATCCCGAAGAAGTCCGCGTCGAGGTCGTCGGCGAGCACCACGGCGTTGCGCTCGAGCGCCCACTGCATGGCCTGCAGCTGGTCGCGGTAGCGCGCGGCGCGCTCGTACTGCTGCGCCTCGGCCGCCTCGTTCATCCGCCGCCGGATGTCCCGGACGAAGCGCTGGTCCCCGCCGTCCAGGAAGGACGCCAGGTCGAGCGCGATCGCCTTGTGCTCGGCGGGGGTCACCCGGCCGACGCAGGGCGCCGCGCACTTGCCGATGTCGCCGAGCAGGCACGGCCGCCCCGAGCGCCTCGCGCGCTGGTACACCCCGTCCGAGCAGGAGCGCATCGGGAACGCCTTGAGCAGCGTGTCGATGGTGTCCCGGATCGCCCAGGCCCGGGAGTACGGGCCGAAGTAGCGGGCGCCGCGGATGCCGCGGGCGCGGGTGACCATGACGCGCGGCACGTCGTCGCCGAGCGTGATCGCGACGTAGGGGTAGGACTTGTCGTCGCGGTACTGGACGTTGAACGGCGGATCGAACTCCTGGATCCAGGTCCATTCCAGCTGCAGCGCCTCGAAGTCGCTGTTCACCACCGTCCACTCGACGCTGCGCGCCGTCAGCACCATCCGCTTCGTGCGGTCGTGCAGCGTGGACAGCGGGGCGAAGTAGTTCGAGAGCCGGCTGCGCAGCGACTTCGCCTTGCCGACGTAGAGGATCCGACCGCGCTCGTCGCGGAAGCGGTACACGCCCGGCTTCGTCGGGATCTCCCCCGTCCGCGGTCGCCAGGGCAGGTCCTCCGCCATGTCAGCTGGCCTTGCGGCGAGGCCTGGTCCCGAATCGCGGCGCGGCGCGGCCGGCGGCCGGCGCGTCGAGCAGCTCGCGGAGGAACGCCCCGGTGTGGCTGCCGGGCACGCGCGCCACGTCCTCCGGAGTCCCGGTCGCGATCACGGCGCCGCCGCCGGCGCCGCCCTCGGGGCCGAGATCGACGATCCAGTCGGCGGCGGCGATCACGTCGAGGTTGTGCTCGATGACGATGACGGTGTTCCCCTTGTCGACGAGGCCGTCGAGCACCTCGAGCAGCCGGCGCACGTCCTCGAAGTGCAGGCCGGTGGTCGGCTCGTCGAGGACGTAGACGCTGCGCCCGGTGCTGCGCTTCTGCAGCTCGGTCGCGAGCTTGACGCGCTGCGCCTCGCCGCCGGAGAGCGTCGTCGCGGACTGGCCGAGCCGGACGTAGCCGAGGCCGACGTCGACGAGCGTCTTCAGGTAGCGGTGGATGCCGCTGATCGGCTCGAAGAACTCGGCCGCCTCCTCGATGGGCATGTCGAGCACCTCGGAGATGTTCCTGCCCTTGTAGCGGACGGCGAGCGTGTCGCGGTTGTACCGCGCTCCCCCGCACACCTCGCAGGCGACGTAGACGTCCGGGAGGAAGTTCATCTCGATCCGGATGGTGCCGTCGCCGGCGCAGTGCTCGCAGCGGCCGCCCTTGACGTTGAACGAGAAGCGGCCCTGCTGGTAGCCGCGCGCCTTCGCGTCCGGGGTGTCGGCGAACAGCGCGCGGATCTTGTCGAACACGCCGGTGTACGTCGCCGGGTTGGAGCGCGGCGTGCGGCCGATCGGGGCCTGGTCGACGTGCACCACCTTGTCGAGCTGCTCGACGCCGGTGACCCGGGTGTGCCGGCCCGGGATCTGGCGCGCGCCGTTCAGCTCGTTGGCGAGCACCGTGTACAGGATGTCGTTGACCAGGCTCGACTTGCCGGAGCCGGACACGCCGGTCACGGCGGTCATCACGCCGAGCGGGAAGGCGACGGTGACGTCGCGCAGGTTGTTCTCCCTGGCGCCCTCGACGGTCACCTGCCGCTGCGGATCGACGGGGCGTCGCGTGCGCGGCGCGTGCACGCGCCGCCGGCCGGCGAGGTAGTCGCCGGTGAGCGAGTCGGGGTTGGCCAGCAGCGCGTCGTAGCCGCCGGAGTGGACGACCTCGCCGCCGTGCTCGCCGGCGCGCGGGCCGATGTCCACGATCCAGTCGGCGGTGCGGATGGTGTCCTCGTCGTGCTCGACGACGATCAGCGTGTTCCCCAGGTCGCGGAGCTTGAGGAGGGTGTCGATGAGGCGCCGGTTGTCGCGCTGGTGCAGGCCGATCGAGGGCTCGTCGAGGACGTAGAGGACGCCGGTCAGCCCCGAGCCGATCTGGGTCGCGAGCCGGATGCGCTGCGCCTCGCCGCCGGAGAGCGTCGCGGCGGCGCGCGCGAGGTCGAGGTAGCTGAGGCCGACCTCGAGCAGGAACTCGAGGCGCAGTCGGATCTCGCGGAGCACCTGCGCGGCGATCCTCGCCTGCCGCTCGTCGAGCTCGACCGTCTGGACGAAGGCGTACGCGTCGGTCAGGCTCAGCGCGCAGACGTCCCAGATCGACCGGCCGTCGACCGTCACCGCGAGCACCTCGGGCTTCAGCCGCCGGCCGCCGCAGACCGCGCACGGCACTTCGCGGAGGTAGCCCTGGAGACGCTGGCGCTGCGAGTCGCTGTCGGCCTCGAGCCACTTGCGCTCGACGTACGGGATGACGCCCTCGTAGCCGGCGGTGTAGCTCATGGTGCGGCCGTAGCGGTTCTTCCACTTGACGACGACCTTGAAGTCCTTGCCGCGCAGCACGGTCTCGCGCACATCCTCCGGCAGCTCGCGCCAGGGCGTGCCGAGGTCGAAGCCGAGGTCCTCGGCGAGGCCGCCGAGCACCCGCTCGAAGTACTCGAAGAGCGATCTGCCGCCGGTGGCCGCCGACCACGGCAGCAGCACGCCCTCGGCGATGCTCAGGGAGGCGTCGCCGAGCATCAGCTCCTCGTCGACGGCCATCCGGCTGCCGAGCCCGGTGCACTCCGGGCAGGCGCCGAACGGCGCGTTGAAGGAGAACGTGCGCGGCTCGATCTCGGTGAGGGCGATCGGGTGCCCGTTCGGGCAGGACAGCTGCTCGGAGAACGTCCGCGTGCGCGCCTCGTCCTTCGCGTCGAGGTCGACGAAGTCGGCGGTCACCAGGCCGTCGGTCAGTCGCAGCGCGGTCTCCAGCGAGTCGGTCAGCCGGGTGAGCAGCTCGGGGCCCGCGACCAGCCGGTCGACGACGACCCCGATGTCGTGCTTGACCTGCTTCTTGAGCGTCGGCGGCTCGGCGAGCTGGACGAGCTCGCCGTCGACGATCGCCCGCGAGTAGCCCTGAGCGGAGAGCTCCTGGAACAGCTCGACGAACTCGCCCTTCTTCCTGCTCACCACCGGCGCGACGAGCTGGTACCTGGTGCCCTCCGGCAGCTCCATGAGCGCGTCGGCGATCTGCTGCACGGTCTGCCGCTGGATCCGCTCGCCGCAGACCGGGCAGTGCGGGACGCCGACGCGCGCCCACAGCAGCCGCAGGTAGTCGTAGATCTCGGTGATCGTGCCGACCGTCGAGCGGGGGTTCCGGTTCGTCGACTTCTGGTCGATGCTGACCGCCGGCGAGAGTCCCTCGATGAAGTCGACGTCGGGCCGGTCGACCTGGCCCAGGAACTGGCGGGCGTAGGCGCTCAGCGACTCGACGTAGCGGCGCTGCCCCTCGGCGAAGATGGTGTCGAAGGCGAGGCTCGACTTCCCGGAGCCGGACAGCCCGGTGAACACGACGAGCGCGTCGCGCGGGATCTCGAGGTCGATGTCCTTCAGATTGTGGACGCGTGCGCCGCGCACGCTGAGGCGATGCGAGCCCGGGACGGGCGTGATGGACGGCACCCTTCGAGTCTAGATACCTCCTCCGACATCGGCTCCGGCTCAGTCGCCCTGGGCCCGGTCGGAGACCTCCTGCCAGGCCGCCCAGGTCGCGATGCGGCCCTCGTAGTCGGCGGCGGCGATCCGGATCGGCGCGCGCCCAAGGAAGATGCGCAGCGGCGGCTCCTCGGCGTCGACCACCGCGAGGATCGCCTCGGCCGTCGCGGCGGGATCGCCGGGAGCCATCGGCGGCCGGGCGCGGCGCGCCTCGCGCAGCCAGTCGTACTCCGGCAGCGGGTCGGCGTGCACCGCGGACGGACCCGCCCAGTCGGTCCCGTAGGCGGCCGGCTCGACCAGGGTGACCGAGATGCCGAACGGCGCGACCTCGGCGGCGAGCGCCTGCGAGAAGGCCTCCAGGGCCCATTTCGAGGCGTTGTAGACGCCGAGGTTCGGGAAGGCGCTGATGCCGCCGATCGAGGAGACCTGGAGGATGCGGCCGCCGCCGTTCGCGCGGAGCACCGGGATCGCGGCCTGGGTGACCCACAGCGCGCCGAACACGTTCGTCTCGAACTGGTCGCGCGCCTGCTGCTCGGTGATCTCCTCGATCGTGCCGAACAGGCCGTAGCCGGCGTTGTTGACGACGACGTCGAGGCCGCCGAAGTGCTCGTTGGCGCTCCGGACCGCGGCGAAGTCGGCGTCCCGGTCGGTCACGTCGAGCCGGATCGGCAGCACCCGGTCCCCGTGCCGCTCGACGAGTGCGTCGAGGCTGCGCGGGTCGCGGGCGGTCGCCGCGACCCGGTCGCCGCGCTCGAGCGCCGCCTCGGCCCAGATCCGGCCGAAGCCCTTCGAGGTGCCGGTGATGAACCAGGTCTTCGTCGTCATGCTCCGAGCATGGCACGCGCCGTCAGCGCACGTGGCCGGCGGTCTCCATCGCCCGCAGGTCCTTCTTCAGCTCCTGGACCTCGTCCCGCAGTCGGGCGGCGAGCTCGAACTTGAGCTCCTCGGCGGCGGCGAGCATCTGCGCGGTGAGGTCGGCGATCGTCGTCTCCAGCTCGGCGGCGCCGGCGGCCGCGATGCCCTCCCGCGCGAGGATCGGCACGGGCTGCGGGCCGCGGCCCTTCCCCTTGCCCTGCGGCCGGTCGCCGAGCATCCGCGCGGTGTCCGCGCCCTCCCGCATCAGCACGTCCGTGATGTCGGCGATCCGCTTGCGCAGCGGCTGCGGGTCGATGCCGCGCTCGGCGTTATAGGCGACCTGCTTCTCGCGGCGGCGGTTCGTCTCGTCGATCGCCTGGTGCATCGAGGGCGTCACGGTGTCCGCGTACATGTGCACCTCGCCGCTGACGTTGCGCGCGGCGCGGCCGATGGTCTGGATGAGCGAGGTGCTCGAGCGCAGGAAGCCCTCCTTGTCCGCGTCGAGGATCGCCACGAGGCTCACCTCGGGCAGGTCGAGGCCCTCGCGCAGCAGGTTGATGCCGACCAGCACGTCGTAGACCCCGGCCCGCAGCTCGGTCAGCAGCTCCACCCGGCGCAGCGTGTCGACGTCCGAGTGCAGGTAGCGCACCCGGACGCCGTGCTCGCCGAGGTAGTCGGTCAGCTCCTCCGCCATCCGCTTGGTCAGCGTCGTCACGAGCACCCGCTCGTCGCGCTCGACGCGCAGCCGGATCTCCTCCAGCAGGTCGTCGATCTGGCCCTTCGAGGGCTTCACGACGACCCTCGGGTCGACCAGCCCGGTCGGCCGGATCACCTGCTCGACGACGCCGTCGGACAGGCCGAGCTCGTACGAGCCGGGCGTCGCCGAGAGGTATACCTTCTGGCCGACGCGCTGCAGGAATTCCTCGAACTTCAGCGGCCGGTTGTCGAGCGCCGACGGCAGCCGGAAGCCGTGCTCGACGAGGGTGCGCTTCCGGCTCGCGTCGCCCTCGTACATCGCGCCGATCTGCGGCACGGTGACGTGCGACTCGTCGATCACCACGAGGAAGTCCTCCGGGAAGTAGTCGAGCAGCGTGTGCGGCGGCTCCCCCGGCCGCCGGCCGTCGATGTGCCGCGAGTAGTTCTCGATCCCCGTGCAGAAGCCGAGCTGCTCGAGCATCTCGAGGTCGAAGGTGGTGCGCATCCGCAGCCGCTGCGCCTCCAGCAGCTTGCCCTGCCGCTCCAGCTCGCCGAGCCGGGCGTCCAGCTCCTCGCGGATCGAGCCCATCGCCCGCCGGATGGTCGTCGGGCTCGCGGCGTAGTGGGTGCCGGGGAAGATCGAGACGGCGTCCATCGGCGCGACGACCGCGCCGGTGACCGGGTGCAGCGTCGCGAGCGCCTCGATCTCGTCGCCGAACAGCTCGATCCGGATCGCGAGCTCCTCGTACATCGGGATGATCTCGATGGTGTCGCCCTTGACCCGGAACTTCCCGCGGGAGAAGTCGTAGTCGTTCCGGTCGTACTGCATCTCCAGCAGGCGCCGGATGAGCAGCTCGCGGTCGATCCGCTGCCCGACCTGCAGGGCGAGCATCGCCTCGAGGTAGTCCTCGGCCGCGCCGAGGCCGTAGATGCAGGACACCGTGCTCACCACGACGACGTCGCGCCGCGAGAGCAGCGAGTTCGTCGTCGAGTGGCGCAGCCGCTCCACCTCGGCGTTGATCGAGGAGTCCTTCTCGATGAAGGTGTCCGTCTGCGGGACGTAGGCCTCGGGCTGGTAGTAGTCGTAGTAGCTGACGAAGTACTCGACCGCGTTCTCCGGCAGCAGCTCGCGGAACTCGTTCGCGAGCTGGGCGGCGAGCGTCTTGTTGTGGCTGAGCACGAGCGTCGGGCGCTGCACCTGCTCGATGAGCCAGGCGGTCGTCGCCGACTTCCCGGTGCCCGTCGCGCCGAGCAGCACGACGTCGGTCTCTCCCGCGTTCACCCGTGCCGCGAGCTCGGCGATCGCGGCCGGCTGGTCGCCGCTCGGCGCGTACTCGCTGACCACCTGGAAGGGTCGTACGGCGCGGGTGGGTTCCATGCGTCCAGGCTACGCGCGACCCCCGACAGCGGCGTGGGCGACCGGGCGGAGGGGGTAGCGTCGATGCCGTGGCAGGCGAGCGCATCCGGGGCGAGCGCGCCGCCGCCGCGCTGCAGCTCGTCGGAGCGGCCTCGGCGCAGGCCGGCGGCGCCGTCGCGGCGACCGCGTTCCACTTCGCCGGCCCGGCCGCGGTGGTCGCGATCCGGCAGGGCGTCGCGGCGGTCGCGTTCCTGATCATCGCCCGCCCGCCGGTGCACCGGATGCGCTGGCCGCAGCTCTGGCCGCCGCTGCTGCTCGGCGCCTCGCTGGTGATCATGAACCTCTCGGTGTACATCGGGTTCGAGCGGATCGGCCTGGGCCTGACCGTGACGCTGGAGTTCCTCGGGCCGCTCGCGGTCGCCCTGATCGCCTCGCGCCGGCTGCTCGACGTCGTCCTGGCGCTCGCCGCGTTCGGCGGCGTGCTGCTGCTGACGGGCACGGTGCCGGGGATCGATCTGATCGGCGTCGGCTTCGCGCTCGTCGGCGCGCTCGGCTGGGCGGGCTACATCGTGTTCAACCAGATCTCCGGACGCCGGCTGCCAGGGGTGCAGGGCTCCGCGGTGGCCGTGACGACCGCGGCGCTGTGCACCCTCCCGTTCCTGGTGATCGCCCTGGCCGGGCTCGCGCCCGGCGACGCGCTCGGGCTGCTGCTCACCGGGTCGGTGGCCGCGATCCTGTCCACGCTGCTACCGAACGCGATCGACATCACCGTGCTGCGCCGGATGCGGCGGGAGCTGTTCGGCGTGCTGCAGAGCGCGCAGCCCGGCCTCGCCGCGCTCGCCGGATTCCTCGTGCTCGGGCAGGCGCTGTCCTGGTGGCAGCTCGCGGGCCTCGCGGTCATCAGCGCGGCCAACGCGATCGCGGTCGTCGCCGCCGGTCGGCCGCGGCCCGGGCGCCCGGAGGTCGACGTCGAGCTCCGCGAGCCGCCGACGGCGCCGGTCCCCGTCGTCGGCTCCGAGGACTGAGGTCCCGCCGGCCGGACTACCCGGCCGCCTCGTGCAGCGACGCCCACAGCGCGTCGACCTGCCGGATCGTCGCGTCCCGGGTCCCCGAGTTGTCGATCACCCGATCGGCGAGCGCGAGCCGCTGCGCGTCGCTCGCCTGCCGGGCGATCCGGTCGCGGGCCTCGCGCTCGGTCATGCCGCGGTCGGCGACCATCCGCCGGACGCGCTCCCGCTCGGGGGCGGTCACCACGACGATCTCGTCGAACTGCGGGGCGAGCCGGTCGGCGTTCTCCGCGAGCAGCGGCACGTCGTAGACGACGACGGCGTCCGGGTCCGCCGTCCCGGCGGCGGCGAAGGCGGCGCTCGCCAGCCGCTGCACCTCCGGGTGCACGATCGCGTTCAGCGCGGCGAGCCGGTCGGCGTCGCCGAACACGATCGCGCCGAGCGCGGCGCGATCGAGCGAGCCGTCCTCGCGGAGCACGCCTGGACCGAACTCGGCGGCCACTGCGGCCAGTCCGGGGCTGCCGGGGGCGACGGCCTCGCGGGCCAGCACGTCGGCGTCCACGACGACCGCGCCGAGCTCGCGCAGCCGGGCCGAGACGAGGCTCTTGCCGGAGGCGATGCCGCCGGTCAGGGCGATGAGGCGCACCGTCTCAGCGTAGCGAGGCGCCGCCCCGGGGTCCGGGGCGGCGCCTGCGAGCTCGCGCTCAGTTGCTGGAGAGCTGCTCCCGCAGCGCGGCGAGCGCCTCGTCATCGGCGAGGGTGCCGGTCGCGTCCGAGCTCGAGGAGTACGAGGTCGCGTCGCCGCCGGCCGAGGCCGGCGCCTGCGCGGCCGCGGCCACCTGCTTCTTGTGGGCCTCCCAGCGGGCCTGGGCGGCCGCGTAGTCGGCCTCCCACTTGGCGCGCTGCTCGTCGAAGCCTTCCTTCCACTCGCCGGTCTCGGCGTCGAAGCCCTCGGGGTACTTGTAGTTGCCCTGCTCGTCGTACTCGGTCGGCATGCCGTAGAGCGCCGGGTCGAACTCGGTGCCCTCGGGGTCGACGCCCTCGTTCGCCTGCTTGAGGCTCAGCGAGATGCGACGGCGCTCGAGGTCGATGTCGATGACCTTGACGAACACCTCCTCGCCGACCGAGACGACCTGCTCGGCGAGCTCGACGTGCTGGCCGGAGAGCTCGGAGATGTGGACGAGGCCCTCGATGCCGTCCGCGACGCGCACGAAGGCGCCGAACGGGACGAGCTTGGTGACCTTCCCCGGCGCGACCTGGCCGATCGCGTGCGTCCGGGCGAAGAGCTGCCAGGGGTCCTCCTGCGTCGCCTTGAGCGACAGCGAGACCCGCTCGCGGTCGAGCTCGACGGAGAGCACCTCGACGGTGACCTCCTGGCCGACCTCGACGACCTCGGAGGCGTGCTCGATGTGCTTCCAGGACAGCTCGGAGACGTGCACCAGGCCGTCGACCCCGCCGAGGTCGACGAACGCGCCGAAGTTGACGATCGACGAGATGACGCCCTTGCGGACCTGGCCCGGCTTGAGGTTCGCGAGGAACGTCGAGCGGGACTCGGACTGCGTCTGCTCGAGCAGCGCGCGGCGCGAGAGCACGACGTTGTTCCGGTTCTTGTCGAGCTCGAGGATCTTCGCCTCGATCTCCTGGTCGAGGTACGGCGTCAGGTCGCGGACCCGGCGCAGCTCGATGAGCGAGGCGGGGAGGAAGCCGCGCAGGCCGATGTCGACGATCAGGCCGCCCTTGACGACCTCGATGACCTTGCCGGTCACGACGCCGTCGGCCTCCTTGATCTTCTCGACGTCGCCCCAGGCGCGCTCGTACTGGGCGCGCTTCTTGGAGAGGATCAGACGACCCTCCTTGTCCTCCTTCTGGAGGACGAGCGCCTCGACGCTGTCGCCGACCTTGACGACCTCGGTCGGGTCGACGTCGTGCTTGATGGACAGCTCGCGGGAGGGGATGACGCCCTCGGTCTTGTAGCCGACGTCGAGGAGGACCTCGTCGCGGTCGATCTTGACGACGGTGCCCTCGATGAGGTCGCCGTCGTTGAAGAACTTGAGGGTCTGCTCGACTGCGGCGAGGAAGTCTTCAGCAGAGCCGATGTCGTTGATGGCGATCTGCTTGGGAGCCGCAGGAGTGATGATGGTCATGGAGATGATGTGCTTTCGATGGGCATGATCAGGCCCCGGGCATCCGAGCGTGGAGGTCGGCCGCCAGGGCGGAGCGGATGGATCCGTCGCGGAATGCGACGTTCCAGGATAGCGCCTCCCGCCGGATGCGGGGTAATCCGGGGCGCTCAGCCCGCCTTGAAGTGGAACGAGGAGACCACGTACTTCGCCTCGGGGAACACGGTGGCGAGATCGACGAGCGCCGTCCCGTCGTTGCTCGGGGTGTTCGCCGCGATGACGTCGACCTCCGTGTCGCTGCTCGGCTTCGTCCAGGTGCCGCCGCTGCCGGTGAACCCGAGCTGCTCGATCGCCTTGCCGAGCGCGGCCTCGTCGGGCTCGCTGGTGAGGAACGCGAACTGGCCGGCGGCGGCGCCCTGCTGGATGTTCCCGGAGAACGCGACGACGCAGGCGGAGGCGAGGAAGCTCTGCAGCTCGGAGGGCTGGAAGTCGGCGACGCTCGCCGGGGCGAAGGTGACGTCGACGCCGCTCTGCTTGACCTGGGCGTTCGTGGCGTCGATGAAGCCGGCCGGGCAGGCCGAGCCCGCGCCGCCCGCCGGGCCGGAGCAGGCGGTCAGCGAGGCGCCGAGCGCGATCGCCGCGATGGCGACGGCTCCGAGGCGGAGCCGGGTGGCGACGATGGGCATGCGGACTCCTGTCGTGGGACTTGCGGTGCGCTCCTCAGCGTAGCGCGCTGCGCAGCGTGTCCAGGCCGACGCCGCCGAGGTCCAGGGCCGCCCGGTGCCAGGCGCGCAGGTCGAAGGCGGCGCCGGCGCGGGCCCTCGCCTCGTCCCGCAGCTGCTCCCAGATGCGCTGTCCGACCTTGTAGGACGGCGCCTGGCCGGGCCAGCCGAGATAGCGGTTCACCTCGAAGCGGACGAACGCGTCGTCCATGTTGACGTTCGCCCGCAGGAAGGCCAGGGCGTGGTCCGCGTCCCAGACGCCCGCGCCGTCCGGCCGCGGCTTGCCGAGGTGCACGCCGATGTCGAGCACGACCCGGGCGGCGCGCATCCGCTGGCCGTCGAGCATGCCGAGGCGGTCCGCCGGATCGTCCAGGCGGCCGAGGTCGGCCATCAGCCGTTCCGCGTACAGCGCCCAGCCCTCGGCGTGCCCGGAGGTGCCGGCGAGCTGGCGGCGCCAGGTGTTCAGCCGCGCCCGGTTGTGCACGGCCTGCCCGATCTGCAGGTGATGACCCGGCACGCCCTCGTGGTAGACGGTGGTCAGCTCCCGCCAGGTGTCGAAGGTCTCGACGCCCTCGGGGACGCTCCACCACATCCGGCCGGGCCGGGAGAAGTCGTCGGACGGGCCCGTGTAGTAGATCCCGCCGGTGCGCGTCGGCGCGATCAGGCATTCCAGGCGACGGACCGGCTCCGGGATGTCGAAGTGGGTCCGCGCGAGCTCCTCGACCGCCCGGTCGCTGGTCTCCTGCATCCAGCGGCGCAGCGCCTCGGTGCCGTGCAGCTTGCGCGACGGATCGGCCTCCAGGTGCGCGACCGCCTCCTCGACGCTCGCGCCGGGCAGGATGCGCTCGGCGGTCTCGCGCTGCTCCTCGGTCATCCGGCGCAGCTCCTCGAGCCCCCACTCGTAGGTCTCGTCGAGGTCGACGACGGCGCCGAGGAACCGTCGGGAGTGCAGGGCGTAGCGGTCTCGGCCGACCGCGTCCCGCTCCGCGGCGGCCGGGAGCAGCTCGTCCCGGAGGAACGCGGCGAGCGCGCCGTAGCCGGCGGCGGAGGCCGCCGCGCCGCGCTCGAGATCGGCGGCCAGCCCCGGCGGGAGTCCGCCCTCCGGGGCGGCGCCGGCGACGAAGTCGGCGAAGAAGCCGTCGGCGGCGGCGAACTCCTCCGCCTGCGCGATCACCTCGATCACCTGCCGGCGCGCGGGCACGACGCCGCGCCGTGCGCCCTCGCGCAGCGACGCCGCGTAGCCGACGAGCGCTCCGGGCAGGTTCGCGAGCCGCTGCGCGACGACCGTCCAGTCCTCGACGGTGGCGGTCGGGACGAGGTCGAGCACCTCGCGGATCTCCTGCGCGGGGCTCGCGATGACGTTCAGGTCGCGCAGGTGCTCCTCGGCCTCGTGCAGCTCGAGGCCGAGGCGGAGCTCGGCGGCCAGGTCGGTCCGGGTGACCCGGTCGGTGTCGTCGACGGGCTCCTCGGCCTCCAGCGCGGCGAGCGCACGTCGCGCGGCCTCCGCGTGCCGCTCGTGCCCCTCCGGCGAGTGGTCGGCGTACTCGCCCGGTCGCGGCGACGGGGCGCCGATCCACACCGCGACGCTCGGATCGAGGTCGACGAGGGTCTCCACCCAGGCCTCGGCGATGGCGTCGATCGGCGTGGGCGCGCGCGGCTCGGGCGTCATCAGTGGCCGGCGCTCCCCCAGTCGGGGCCGACGCCGATCTGCACGTCGAGCGGCACGTCGAGCTGCGCGGCGGTCGACATCCGCGTGGTGACGATCTCGCGGAGGATGTCGAGCTCGCCGGGGGCGACCTCGAAGACGAGCTCGTCGTGCACCTGCAGGAGCATCCGGGAGTCGAGCCCGCCCTTGCGGATGTCCCCGTCGATCGCGATCATCGCCCGCTTGATGATGTCCGCCGCGGTGCCCTGGATCGGCGAGTTGAGCGCCGCCCGCTCGGCGTTGTCGCGCAGCACGCGGTTCGACGAGGCGAAGTCCGGGAACGGGCGCCGGCGCCCGAACAGCGTCGTCGTGTACCCGTCGACCTTCGCCTGCGCGACGACGCCGCGGAGGTAGTCGCGGATGCCGCCGAAGCGGTCGAAGTAGTCCTTCATGAGCTCCTGCGCCTCGGCGCGCTCGATCCGCAGCTGTCGGGCGAGCCCGAAGGCGGACAGTCCGTAGGCCAGGCCGTAGGACATCGCCTTGACCTTCACCCGCTGCTCCGGCGTCACCTCGCCGGGGTCGATGCCCCAGATCCGCGAGCCGACGAAGCGGTGCAGGTCCTCCCCGGAGCGGAACGCCTCGATCAGGCCCGCGTCGCCGGACAGATGCGCCATGATCCGCATCTCGATCTGCGAGTAGTCGGCGGTCAGCAGCGACTCGAAGCCCTCGCCGGCGCGGAAGGCGGTGCGGATCTCCTGGCCGGTCGCCGTGCGCGCCGGGATGTTCTGCAGGTTCGGGTCGTTGGAGCTGAGCCGGCCGCTCGCCGCCCCGGTCTGCTCGTAGGTGGTGTGGATGCGGTCGTCCGCGCCGATCGCGGCGACCAGCGTGTCGACCATCTGGCCGAGCTTCGTCGCGTCCCGGTGCCGCAGCAGCAGGTCGAGGAACGGGTGCGGGTTCGACTCCTGCAGGTCGGCGAGCGCCTCGGCGTCGGTCGAGTAGCCGGTCTTGTTCGCCCGGGTCTTCGGCATGCCGAGCTGGTCGAAGAGCACCTCCTGGAGCTGCTTCGGGCTGCCGAGGTTCACCTCGCGTCCGATCTCGGCGTAGGCCCGCTGCGCGATCTCGGCCGCCTCGCCGCGCAGGCGGGCGGAGAGCGCCTCGAGCCCGGGCCGGTCGACCGCGACCCCCTGGTGCTCCATGCGCGCGAGCACCGGGATGAGCGGGACCTCGATCTCCCGGTAGACGAGCCGCGAGCGCTCGTCGAGGCGCGCGGCGACGGCCTCCTCGAGCCGGAGCGCGTACCAGGCCTCGGTCGCCGCGTTGAGCGGCTCGTGCTCCGGCACCAGCTGGTCCCGGTCCGGCTCGGGGATCTGCTCCCCCAGGCCGCGCTGCACCGAGGCGACGAAGGAGCCCGCCTTCGCCCAGGGCTCCAGCAGCCAGCCGGCGATCGTCGGGTCGCCGTCGATCCCGTCGAGCGCGACGTCGAGCCGGGCCAGGGCGTGCCACTGGCGCTTGGCGCCGAACAGCACCTTCGGCAGGTCGGCGTTCGCGAGGAAGGCCTCGAGCGCCTCGTAGTCGGGCCGGTGCGGGCCCCACGGGACCCAGGCGGACTCGTCGGCCGTGGCGAGGCCGATGCCGTCGAGGTCGTCGCCGATCGTGGCGATCTGGACCGCGAGCGGCTCCCGGGCGGCGCGACCGCGCTCCGCGATCGGCGCGAGCCAGTTCGCGAGCTCCTCGTCGACGAGCCGGCGCACGGCCGGCTCCGCCGGCAGCTCCGAGTCCGCGTCGGCGGCCTCGCCGTCGGCCGGCTCGACCGGGCCGGACTTCAGCACCCGGTCGAGCAGCGTGTTGAACTCGAGCCGGCGGAACACGCCGCGCAGCGCCGCCTCGTCGATCGGCCCCGGCTGCAGCTCGTCGAGCTCGACGCCGAGGTCGAGGTCGCGGACCAGGGCGTTGAGCCGGCGGTTGCGGATCGCGTTCTCCCGCTCGTTGCGGAGGTTCTCCCCCGCGACGCCGGCGATCTCGTCGGCGTGGGCGAGGATCTGCTCCACCGTGCCCCACTGCGCGATCCACTTGGCGGCCGTCACCGGCCCGACCTTCGTGATGCCCGGCAGGTTGTCCGCCTTCTCGCCGACGAGCGCGGCGAGCTCCGGGTACTGCTCCGGCCAGACCTTGTACCTCTCGTGCACGGCCGCCGCGTCGTAGCGCTTGAACTCGCCCACGCCGAGCGTCGAGGGGTAGAGCACGGTCACGCCGTCGCTGACGAGCTGGAAGGTGTCGCGGTCGCCGGAGACGACGAGCACGTCGTAGCCGGCCGCCTCGCCCCGGGTCGCGAGGGTCGCGAGGATGTCGTCCGCCTCGTAGTCCTCCTTGACGAGCCATTTGACGCGCATCGCGTCGAGCGCCTCCTGCAGCAGCGGCACCTGGCCGATGAACTCCGGCGGGGTCTCGCCCCGACCGTCCTTGTAGGCCTCGTACTCCCGGGTGCGGAAGCTGTAGCGCGAGATGTCGAAGGCGACGGCGACGTGGGTCGGCCGCTCGTCCTTCAGGAACTTCAGCAGCGAGGTGATGAACCCGTACGGCACCTCGGTGTGCTGTCCGCCGCTGGTCACGAATCGCCCCGCCGGCAGCAGGGCGAAGAACGCCCGGAACGCCAGCGAGTGCCCGTCGATGAGCAGCAGCGTAGGCTTCTGATCGGGTGCCGTCGCCGTCATGCCGGCCAGCCTACTTGCCCTGCGCGAGGCCCGGCCGGGCCGACGCGGAGGGCCTCCGATCCCCGACGAGGCGAAGGGCGCCATGGTCAAGTTCCCCGACGACATCCACCCCGCGCTGCTGGAGCGCCTCGCGACGGCGGAGGGCGGCCCGCTCGTCGCCAGGATGGGGATCGAGCTGCTCGAGGTCTCCGCGGCCCGCTCGCTCGCCAGGATGCCGGTCGAGGGCAACACGCAGACCGTCGGCATCCTGCACGGCGGCGCGCACCTGGTGCTCGGCGAGACGCTCGGCAGCCTGTCCAGCGCGGTCCACGGCGGCCCGACCAAGGTCCCGGTCGGGATCGAGATCGGCGCCTCGCACTCCCGCTCGGTCGATGCCGGCTGGGTCACGGCGACCTGCATCGCGATCTCGCTCGGTCGCACGCTGTGCACGCACGAGATCGCGATCGACGACGAGCAGGGCCGCCGCCTCTCCACCGTCCGCATGACGAACTACCTCAAGGACCTCCGCCCTTGACGCGCTCGAGTCGGGCGGACGCCGGAGCAGGAGGCGCGGAGCGGGCTACTTCTTGGGGGCGAGCTGCTCGATGATGGTCTGGGCGACCTCGTGCATGGTGAGGCGGCGGTCCATCGAGGCCTTCTGGATCCAGCGGAAGGCGTCCGGCTCGGACAGGCCCATCTTCTCGTTGAGCAGGCCCTTCGCCCGGTCGACGAGCTTGCGCGTCTCGAAGCGCTCCGCGAGGTCGGCGACCTCCGACTCCAGCGCGATGATCTGCTGGTAGCGGGCCAGCGCGATCTCGATCGCCGGGAGCAGGTCGTTCGGGGTGAACGGCTTGACGACGTAGGCGAGCGCGCCGGCCTCGGAGGCGCGCTCCACGAGCTCCTTCTGGGAGAACGCGGTCAGCAGCACGACCGGTGCGATGTGGTGCTTCGACAGCCGCTCGGCGGCGGAGATGCCGTCCAGCTGCGGCATCTTGACGTCCATCACGACCAGATCGGGCTTCAGCTCGGTCGCGAGCTGCACCGCCGTCTCGCCGTCGCCGGCCTCGCCGACGACCTCGAAGCCGTTGTCGTTGAGGATCTCGACGATGTCCATCCGGATGAGGGACTCGTCCTCCGCGACCACGACGCGTCGGCGCGGCGCCGTGCTCTCCTCGATGCTCACGATCTCACCCTAAGGCACCGCCGGTCGACGCGACCTGCCCATTCGGATCGGGATCGGTCGCGCGGCGCCACCAGGCCGGCCGGCTCTGGTCGCGGCGCAGCCAGGGCCAGAAGACCCACCACATCAGCAGCGCGGCCCCGGCCCCGCCGACCAGCCCGAACGCGGTGTCGGAGAGCCAGTGCGCGTTCACCAGCGTCCGCTGCCACGCGACGCCGAGCGTGAAGAGGCCGCCGATCGCCCACCATGCGACGCGGGTCGTCCGGTGGACGGCGGGGATGAGCGCCGCCACCCCGACGACGAGCGCGGCGGCGAAGCAGACGTGCCCGGACGGGAAGGAGCCCTGATCGACCGGGAACAGCGGCCCGTAGCCCCCGGTCAGGCCGGGCGCGGGCCGGGGGCGGTCGACGAGCTTCTTGGCGGCCTGCGAGATGAGCCCGGGGCCGATCGCGTTCACCGCGAGCAGGAACAGCGCGCTCCGCCACCGCCCGAGCAGCGCGAGGACGCCGGGGAGCACGACGACGACGAGCAGGACGCCCGGGAGCTCGCCGAAGTACTGGAAGGTCATCGGCAGGAACCACCGGTAGCTCCCGCTGCCCGGCGCCGCGCCGACGAGCGCGCGCCACGCGTCGTCGAGGCGCTGGGTGAACGGCGTCGCGGGATCCAGTCCGACCGCGACGGCCATCGCCGCGAACAGCGCGAGCAGCGCGACCGCGGTCCACAGCAGCGCACGGGGTCGGCGCGGCGCGTCGGATCCCGTCCCGCTCATCTCGTCGCCTTGATCGGCCAGACGGAGAGGCCGCCCAGGAGGGCGAGCACGATCGCCACCGGGAACAGCGCTCGGAAGCCGAAGGCGAGCACGATCGCCCCGGCGATGCCGGGCGCGAGGGT
>Ga0209934_1000992_pt1 | contig 19603 bp, 15 predicted proteins | sample ThiBiot_750_plan_2_FD_183950 | JGI IMG/M metagenome (GOLD analysis project Ga0209934, IMG submission 183950) | Wastewater bioreactor microbial communities from Cape Town, South Africa - Thiocy_expt_750_plan (SPAdes) | ecosystem: Engineered > Bioreactor > Thiocyanate-remediating >...
ATGTTTCAAGAACGAACCATCTTGGGGGGCAACGGAAACGCCAGTGAATTTGCACAAGTTCTGGACCGGATGCAGTTGATCAAACTCAAAGAATTCAAAAAGAAGAAACGAGAAGAAAAGGAACAAAACATCACCCCCACCATCCTGACGAAGGATGCCAAAGAAGATGCTGCCAAACTTCGATTCGAGATGATCGGGAAGATTTGCAAGCCATACATGGACGATTTATTGAAACACTACTTCGAGAAAGACTGCGAGATGTATTTAAGCAAGCTAGAAAAGAGAAGCGCATAATTATATATTTGTACTCTGCGAGCGTTGTTGTTATACTTTGTAAACACCTCCATCATGTCTGACTCTGAATCCTCTGGGTCCGACAGTGACTCCTCTCCACCAAGCTCTCCGCGTGAGTCGAAACCAGGCTTCTTCGAGCGACTGATCCCCAAATGCCGTGCTGATGCGAACGTCCCAACAGCAGACGATTTGATCGCTCGACAAGAGTACGAAGAAAACCAAGTACAAACAGCAGCAACATCTCGAGAAGTGGTGCGGACCATTCGTCATCAATCCACCAGCTTCGTGGATGAAGGGATTCGAAAGAATGTATCAGTGAATCCGAAATTCGTCGAAGTGTATGGACCCATCGTGAAAAGTGTGCAGGTCGTCATACCCGAGACTCGAAATCGGTTGTATCCTCAAAACACAGTCACACAAGTATTCGAGATCGATGAAGTTGCTGAATCGGCCGATCCACAAGCACTGATCGAGTTTTCGAAGAAGATCAATCGGAACCAACGATGGGGAGATCTATCATTCAGTATCTATCAGTGGTACTTCGAAGACTCGACAGACGGGTCACAAAAGCCTCAAAAGCCATTCCGAGTTCATTTCCCAATCCCACTTCACTTGCGTGACAATCGACCGGTGTTGAATCTACGATTCATGTTCGAGTTAGAGCCTCAAACGCTACAGCAATTAGTAGAAGATCACAAGAAACGAGTGGAGGCTGCAAAGCGAGATGGAAAGTTCGGGCGTCGACCTCAAGGCATCGCCATTCCTCTGAACATCAAAGGTACCACTCTTGCATCCAGCTATGGCATATCCGATGGTCCATTCCACGTCGAAGTATTACAAATCCACTGCGAAAACGAACAATCCAATCTTCCAGTGGTATTCGACAAGATTTTAGGATCAGGTGCAATGTCCACAACGTATGACAAGAAAACCAACAAAGTCACAAAAACCACTGAATCACTGCACTGGGCCACTCCTTCTGGGTTGCTCAGCAATTCTCCATACAAAGATGATCCTTTCCATTATTCATACAATCCAATTTTACCTAACTCTCAAGGCAAGCCAGACAACAATGTGATGTTCGTCGGCGATGAAACCGTGTTAACATCTCCTCACTGGAGTCGGTGGGGTGCAGTCAATTGGGAGACAGTCTGGAACAAATTCAAAGGCCGAGTGTTACACAACCCCGACAAACGTCCACCAGTGTACAAACCAAACGAAATGATCCCTGGGCCAGTTTCGACTGTGTATGTACACAAGTGGCCAAAGGATGCTGATGACATAATGGTTGCCGATGGTGACGTCATCGCACATCTGGTTCAAGATGAATGGGGGAGAGTCTGTCGTAAAACTCGAGAATTACTCGCTGAGCAAGCCAAATTCACTGCGTTCCATCGAACGATCGACGAACGTCCATTCTATGCCGATGGACCTAAGTGGTGTGAACCGGTCGATGATTTCTCTGGCAGAAAGGTCAGCTACATCCCATTCGATGTGGTTCACGACTTACTCGAAGAGAAACAAAACTTGTTCAAACAATCCGATCATTTACTCAACTTGAATTTTACTGACTTGATGATATACACAACTGCTGGTGAATCCGCCTGGAAATACATCGAAGACGAAGCAACCAGCCAAATCCAACGAGCCCGAGAAAAACAACCAGCGCTCTACAACTGCACCATCAACATTGTGTGCCGTGCTTGGGCTGGCTTAGGATCGAATTCTGGCAACACAAACGACGACTAAAGTCGACGAAGTGTCATCATGCCTGTTTTCCGTACTTTGTTGTTTATCGGGTGGTCAATTTTGATTATTTTGTGTGTCGACTGTTCGTTTTCTTGATTTGTCAACACGATTTCTTCTCCCGATTGTAATTGTTTTGTGTATTCATAGTCTCCGACAACATAATAAAGAGTATCTTGTTTTTCGTCGAACTCAGGTGTGTTCCGTTGCTCCTCTACCCAGTGTGTGTCCCAGCCGGTTTTGTCTGCTTCCCATAGTTTGAGTCGACCATCGCACGCAGTATAATCAGCACTATATTGAATCAGCCACGCCTTCTGAGGATACGGGTTCACTGATCCGCTGAACAAATCAGACGAGTGAGAATTGGTTAGAATTTTACCTGTCTTCGAGATTCTCGACATGTCGTACGACGATGAATTAGATATACCGGTTCGTCAAGAGTTACTGGAGGCTGCTTATGATTTCGATTCAGATGACAACGAAATAGTAGCAGATCCATGGGAAGGAGATGAATCGGTACAAATCGACATCTGCCCGATACCGCTCGAGGACATGTGCATCATCACTGACATGATACAGAATTACCAGTATCGAATCAACGAATCGTCGGACAAGTTCTTTGATGCGGATGACTGGGCGTTGATCCACGGAACATGGCTGAACTCGTTCAATGAAATCAGCCTCGAAGTATGCATAGGAATCCCACCCTTGTCCGACGAGATGTTTGTCGGGATGTCCATGATGAAGTGTTGCGAGCATCCTGAGTGGAGAGATGAACGCCCCAATTTCGTCCTCACGAATCTCGAGTTGCGGTATCTAATAGTACGCCACACGAAACAAGCCCAGGATTCGATGTTCGACATGAACGCAATCGAAGATCTCAAGAAGAGATGTATGATACACATAGTCTACGACTTGTGTCGGACTGAAGATCAACTTAAAACATTTATCGACACCAGCACCGACACACTCAATGAATCAAGCATCGCCGAAGAGAGAGCATATCGGTTTGGAATCATGAAGATGAAAGACATGGAAGAAACACTGAAGAAAGAAGAACTCGAGAAGCTGCTCGACAGCACCAAACTCTACACCATACGCCAGCTGGAGCTGCACGAGAGCAAAGAGGTTCAGGAAGAATACAAGAAGTGTACGAGCGACGAAGAAAAAGAAGCTCTTCGAGTCAAAGTGTTCGCCGAACTCGACAAAGAGGACGTGAACAAAGGAAGTCTATACTGGAACACCTGCGATGCGTATCTCGACAGCTTCACTCGGCTGTGCAGCAGAACGTTCCATTACATCGATATCCACTCATCCATGCTGAGGCGGTTTCCGCGGCACAAAATCGAAGTGTCGTATCACATATTGGCTCGCAAACGCTTCACTGAATTCATCGAAGTGAGATCCAGTTACGACATGGGAAGCATCACTTCATTTCGTGACTTCGGACTCGAGATGTTGCTACCTCTCGGCTCTCGTGTCGAGCGGTATCGTAAGCAGTCCACGATGTACAACCCGGCTGGTGCCATGGATATCCTGCAGGACGAAATCGGTGTGTACTCAGCTGCCAGTCTGATGGAGCTCGCAGAAACACCGATCACGGACATCGTCAAAGACCCTTCTCATCTGTTCTACGCTGCGCTGGTGGCTACGATCTTCGACATCATGTTCGCAACGAAGTGTAAACAAAAGTTTATTGAACAATACTTGGTGTTTCCAACCGAGCTGCACTCTACAAAATCGCAAGCCAAACTATTTCGAGATCAATATCAAGGAAAGCAAACAAGACCAGTCGTCGCTATGATATTCAACAAGTGGTGTGTGTTGATCCACAAGCACCGAGTCGAGTGCGATGACATCATCGATGCGATTCTTAAATGGATGACGTTGGTTCGAGACGAGTTCGGAGGGAAGCTTGAGGGACACGAAGTCATGACGATCCATAAATTCTCAGACCAGTTCTTGAGTGAGACTGGAGGAGTCGTAGACGACATCACGATCGATCAGCAATGCAAACAAGTGATGGAGCGGATTGTACAGAAACGGAAGAAGTGGGAATTTTAGCCGAAGGTGGTAGTTGTAATGGAGGCATGCTACGGAAGGTGTCGTAGAGGCATGCGATAAGAGGTGAGTTAGGTGGCGCTTGTATTGTTCTCCGTCGAGTCAGTCGACGAGGTGGCGCATCAGGGCACTTGAGAGGGGATTGGAATTCGGATCGCTTTGGAGTGGATGGGTGCATCTTTGGTGTTTGAAATATGAGATGTCAGGAGTGAGACCTAGCAGCAAGCATCGATCGAATTCGATAGAAGCAAACGAAGCAGTTTTAGTAAATACTACGAATTTTCTGAGAACGATCTGATCCCATATTTTGAAACGTTTCAATTCAGCAAATCTATTTAAAACCCCAACGCCCGCAACTCAGTCAAAATGGAGCCAGTCATCATCGTCATTATCGTATTGTCATTGCTGATACCTTTGATTTGCATCGCAGTTTGCTGTGCGAGAGTCTATTGGGTCACACAAGGCTACTACGAGTGGAAGTATTGCGGAGGCCCTACATCTCGAGTCGTTGTATACAAGGAACCCACTCCAGAGCAACTCGAGTTGATCACGGAACAACCAGGAAAGAAGAAAAAGAAAAAGAACAAGAAGTCTGCAAAAGTGGCACATCATGCCGCCGTATGAAGATGACTTCATGAGCGACCATGACAACGATAGTCTGGGTGTGCCAAGTTCCACGGACGAAAGCGAGGCGTCGAGAAAACGATCGCGACTGAGCATTCACAACGAAAGCGAAGACGAGAAATACAACGACAGCGACAATGACAGCAACAAGCCAATCAAACAGAAGAAGAAGAAGAAGAAGAAAAAGAGGAAGCAACCCGAATCTGAACACTACGATAACGAAGATCTGGAGGAAGAAGGCGACGACAGCGTCAAAGTGACCGTCAAAACAATACCACTGAGCAACCTCGAACAAGCAGTGTACGCACATATCGAGAAAGAGTTCATCAAGAACCCCAAATGGTGTCTTTTCTGTAGCTACACTCAGACATCAGCTCAGAAGCAAGCGTATCCAATTCTACAGAAGCTCGAACTTTTCCTCTACAACAACTTCAGAACGACTGAACCGCTTCAGTTGTGTATCCTAGCCCAGAACCTCTACAACAAGTACGTGCGAGGGCATTTAGTCAAACCGAAGGAAATGAGGAAAGGAGATGACGATTACATTAAAAGACCAATGTCAGTGGTGATGTTCTTCGAACACGTGACGATGCACGCACCCACTCAATCTGTGATCCAGACACGGGTTCTCCGAGTCATGCTCGAGGCATTCACGACACTGAACGAGTCTGGGATGGCACACGAAAACAAAAACACACCCAGCGGCAAGTCGCTCAGACCGGGGGCATGCAAAGATTTGGTTACATTGACTAAAGAATTGTTGCCGTTGTCAGCTAAGCTAGAAGCAGTAGCAAAATAGTGTAAAACAAACATAGATGTGTATTTTTATCGTAGTAAAATAGAGTGTTATATACAGTGTAGCGAAAATGCCACCGAAAAAAAGAAACACACCAGTCGTGTCAAAGGGTGATTTGCAAAAGATCGAGACATACAAAGCAGAAGTCAGATCGTTATATCGGACATTGAAAGAGAATGTGGATAACATTAGACAACTTGACCCACAATTGGAAAACGTTAAAGGGCTTGGATTAAAGAAGAAGCAAGTCACGGACATTGAAAAGAGGTTAAAAGAAGTAAAAAAGTTGTTTGATAATGTCGATTATGTTGATTCGATGCTTGGAATACCAAGAACATGGTCGGAAAATGAAATCCAGTTCCTGAGTAAAACACAGAAGCAAATAACAGAAGAAGATATCGAATCCACGAACAAAATATTAGATCAGCTTGCTGTAAATATGTCATCACCCTCTTCGAGTATTGTCAATCGTCCTTCCATACTCGACTCACCTCGTTCTAAGGGGCCCAATAGTACTCAATCGACGTACTCTGAACCATCGTCCCAGAACACACCGCCTCTTTCCGGTTACGACTCGGATGCAGAAACTGCCCCTTTCGAAAATGTCATGGAACCACTACCTCCTGCGCCATCAATGTCACAGTTGTCTCAATCATCGAACGTTCCTCGTCCCGATTTGTTCAATTACCCAGACGACGCTTCTACAGTCGTGTTGCCAGACGAAGAAGAGAAAAAGGATAATACTGATTCACAAGAGACCCGAAGAATTGAACTCGAAGATGACGACAAGACTGTGGTGTTGGATACATTTCCAGACACGTCTGGTGATCGCGCTTATGCAGAGCAGGTTAGCCGAGAGATCAATGGGGATCGATTCAGCACTCCTGTGAAAGACACAGATGTGAGCATGTCTACTCCAAAAAGAAAACTTGGCTTTGAATCGATGACACCGTCGTCATTGTTCAATATCGGGACGAGTATCGGTGGAATAATCAAATCGAAACTGAAACAGGCGACAGTGTTCAATACACCTAAGAAACAAAACACAAGATTAGAACCAACCAATACAGTGATGGAAGGGGATGAGTCTGAGACTGATTCCGTGAATCCGTACGAAGCGATGATAAAAAACTCCACTGAAGAAAACATGCGATTGAGAAAAGAAAACGAATCACTAAGAAACCAATGCATATCCACAGAACTGAAAGTAACCTCACTCCAAACGCAGCTTTCACAACAAGCGACTCAGATCCAAGATCTCGAATCAAAAATGGAAGACAGTCAAAGTCTCAACGGTCTTCCAATCAACTCTGCAACAGAAGAACAGCTACGAGAAGCTCGTCGTCAGATTGACCAATTGGAAGCCTCTGTGCATCGACTAACAAAAACTCTGGAGGAAGAACGAGAAAATATCACAAAACTTACAACAGAAAATGTGAATTACAACACGCAATTGTATAGATCCCAGAACGAATACAACAACACACAACAGCTTTATCAGAACGCAACGAAAGAGATTCAGTTCATTAAAACTCAATTAAATGACGAAAGGGCAAAAAATGTTAACTTAACGAACCAGATACAGAAAATGGTAGGAAATTCAGGAAATGAAGCGCAGATTATTCAACAAAAATTCGATGAATTCAAAGCTAGGGCGATGGAGAAATTGGAATCACTGAATAAACAAAATGACGACCTTCAATCAAGCTACAAAGAAAGAGACATGATGGTGCAACAACACATGGCTGTAGTAATCACATTGCGAAACGAAAATCAAGGCCTTACTGACGAAATGACCAAGTTGGAGAATGAAAAGAATCAAGCGGTGGAGTTCATTCAGAAAATGAAACAAGAAATGATAAAAGACAAACAGAGGTTACAAGAAGTAACACTGCAGATACAATTACTGAAAAATAAAGAAGAAGAGCTAAGCTCGGCGAATGTACAATTGATAAAGACTCTTGAAGAAGCCAGAAATACAACCAAAACTAACGGCGGCCCGAGTGTCGATGTGGAATCAACCCAATTGAAACTGGATAAGATTCAACTGGAAAATCAGATAAAGGAATTAAGAGAAGAAGTCAAAAAATCGAGATCAAAGGCAGAAGCGTTGAAACTACAACTACAAATGACAAAAAATGTGAACTTAGATCTCCAAACTGTTCTCAAAGAAATCCGAAAAAAAGAAGATTTGCTGTCTGAAGAAATAAAGAAATTAAAACAGGAATTGGCCCAGCAAACTGAAATTATAAATGAATTGAACAGTAACAACACATTTACTCCGAACGACCAAGTTAAGTATTTTCAAGAAGTGATAACGAACCTGAATATACAAATAGATGAAATGAAAAAGACATACGAATCAAATCTTAACGAACGCGAGAGCGCGCATATCGAGCAACTCGAAAGTCTCAAAGCTGAACTATCTTTCCAAACATTGCCGAATTCTGTTTCCAATCCGAATTTGAACTTTTTGGTGCTTCTTCTTTCTTCTTCATGATGAACTGGTTCGGTTTCTTCTCCATCGGTGGATCAACCGCTATGTGTATCAACGCTTCATAGACTACATCGACCTCTGGCGCTTTGTCCAAGATGCCCTGCACCAGCATCACATCTGCTAGCGCTTCGTGTTTTTGTTCTTCGTGCTTTGCCATAACGCCTCTTCGTCGAGCGATTTCGCTTAGCGACACTGATTCTCCTGGTTTCATGTAAAAACATCTTCTGTATGCAATCATAGTGTCGCTGAACTTGACCTGAAGTGTGTTTGGCATTTCGACTCCGTACTGTTTCATTTCGTTCCACATGACAATTCGGTCGTAGCTAATTGCGTTATGGCCTACGAGCAGCACGCTGTGTGTGTTGAATCTCGCTGCAGTTGTCTCGCACCACTTCCAGAAATCTCTCAGAGCTCGCTCAGTACCGAACTTCCACAACAGGTCGTGGTCCGATGTGTGATGCACTGCAGTAGCATCAGCGGGCATCTCACATTCAGGCTTGCATGTCGTCTCGAACACGTTCGAGTTGTAGTCCGTCGTGATGGAGGTGAGAGTAAAATGTCTCGAGTTCTGCTTCGCTTCGACTGCCGCGTGACCGTGTAGCTTCAGCCATCGATCGTCGACCTTCGCTGCGATCTGCCACACGCGAGCCTCGCTGGGTTTCTTCGAAGTCGTCTCGAGATCGAACAGGATGGTGAGGGGGTATGCCATGATGTGAAAATTTTCTAAGTCGATCCAGCCTCGACTCGACGAAATGAAAATGTGTGCCCACCTTTTGGGCTGTACCCCTAAACGGTGAATTGTAAATATCCGTTTAGGGGTACAGTCATTTCATTTGGTACAGATGTGAAAGGCTGCTTTACTAGGTAGCGAATTGCATTTGTCGACCTCTGCAGACCAGAATGACTGTACCCCTAAACGGCGAATTTCGAATTATCCGTTTAGGGGTACAGGGGGTTGGCTTGTCAACATTCTGTGATCGGACGAGAGTTGGGGAAAAAAATTTTTCGACTCTCTCATCATGCGTTTCGTCAGTGAGAACACGACGACTCTCTTAGGCGATTTGCTCTAACTTCCTCTGAATCGATCATGACCCAAACTCGGTCCAGGTCGGGTCCACCTCGACCTCTCGATATTTTTTTTTCTCGGGCCAGACCCCTCGTACCCCTAAACGGTGAATTTCAAAATATCCGTTTAGGGGTACAGTCATTTTATTTGGTACAGGTCGAGAAAAGAGGTTTACTAGGTAGTGGTCTGACCCAAGCCACTAGGTAGTAGTTTTCAATTTTTGACCTCTGCCAAATAGAATGACTGTACCCCTAAACGGCGAATTTCGAATTATCCGTTTAGGGGTACAGGGGGTGGGCCTGCCTACTTTCTGTGATCGGTCGAGGTCGGGCATGAGGTGAGGAAAAAAATTTTTCGCCTCTCTCATCCTGTGTTTCGTCAGTGAGGGCACGACCACTCTCTTAGGCAATTTGCTCTAACTTCCTCTGAATCGACCACGACCCAAACTGGACCTCGACGACCCTCGACCTCGGTGCCTCGATTGATGTTTTGGCCAGGCCAGACCCCCTGTACCCCTAAACGGTGAATTTCAAAATATCCGTTTAGGGGTACGTGGATTATGCACGCAGAGAGTCAAGCGACTTAGAAAAAAATATCATTTTTACTGCATGCCAGTTTGTGCTACAAAGTCTTTTCAGAGGATGACATCTTTGGCTTGACACTAGCGACGGACGTTACAACAATCACAGGTTGCTTCATTGCTTCGTCTTCTATCATTTTTATACACGGAAACACGTATCGATAACCCGATGGTGGTGGTGGGTATGAGTAAATTTTGGACTCTTCTTTGCTGCTCATTTCGATGCGATGCGACTGTACAAATTAGATCGAAACGATTCACTTTACAAAATACACTACATACAATTTATTCTGCTTCTGCTTCTGGTTCTGATTCGCCTGCGCTTGCCTCGGTTTCTACGTCTTCTTCTTTTTCTTCGACTTCTTTCGACTTCTTCTTTTTCTTTTCTTCTTTTCGTTTCTTCTTTGCTTCCTTTTCTTCTTCACGCTTTCTCGCTTCCCGTTCCTTTTTTCTGAGTTCCCGAGCGATTTGTTTTTGTTTCTGTTCTTCGAGTTTCTTTGCTTTAGCCTTTTCTCGATTCTTTTCCCTTCGAGCTTCATAGACTTCTTCGACGAGTTTAGCTTCTTGTTCTTCAGTAGGAGTCAAGTTGACGAAGTTATTCCATGCGTTATTCATTTGTTTCTTTGCATCTGCACTGGCCATGAATGTGACGACCCGCATGAAGTTGTTCCAGAAGACCTCGCTTCCAGTGGCTCGAGAGAAGGTTCGAACTGCGAGCAATATCGATCGGATTGTGACTCGTTTTTTAGATTTGTTGACTAACACTATATCACGAGCGGAGGCGAGAATGGATCGGAGAGTGTGGAATGCTGATTCAAGTGCTAATGCTCGGTACTTCGGACCGAATCGACAATTATAGGAGAGGTCAATGTCATCCAAGATTGCATTGATGCATCGTTTGGCACCGGTTGGTCCTACGAGGGATCGAATGTTTTCTTGAGCAAGTCTCACTTGACGCTCGAATCGTCTGTTAGTGAGACGTTTGACTCGACGTTTTTTGACGACTTCTTCGGATTGTGATGAGCTGAGAGTTTCATTCTTTCTGTCTTTGGATTTCTTTTGGGCTCGGAGCTTTTCGAGCTTTTTGGAGCCGCTGTAGCCTGCAATTTGACGAGATCGAGCCATTTTGTGGAGTTTGATGGAGAAAAGTGATAGAGAAATGAACGTCTCAGAGGAGTTCGAGATGTGAGTCTGGTAAACAACTAAGTAGTGACTCGAGCGAGCTCGTGTGAAACTTTTCAAGAAATTTCTCAAGAATCGACCTCGGTCACTACTCAGTATTGCATCTGATCGAACAGAGAGTATTCCTCGAACTCTCTGACTCAACCTCACTTTTCATCATCAAATCTCTCTCGAAAATGCCAAAATCTGCCTCAAGTATCGCTAAACGTCACTCTCACCGCGAAGAACGACTTCGGGCTCGAAGCATCAAGGGACAGCACATGATTCGTAACTGTGATGTCCGTCGATTCTTTCGTGAAATCGGAGTGAGACACTACTCCAAACGATGCATGCCCGAGATCTTGGCGTGTGTCACCACTGCATTATTGTACGATCCTGTATACAAAGTGGCCCAGCTTGGCATGCATCGTAGCAAAAAGGAACGTTACACTGTAACTGCACGAGACATGAAATACATGTTCAAATTAACAGGCCAACGACTTTACTCAGGTGAAGATGAAATTGAAGAAGTATCAGAAAAACCAAAGACCAAACACGAACTCAACTGCAGTGAATGCAAGGAAAGAAAGAAGAAGAAAGGAGAAAAACTTCGTGAATATATCAAAAAGAAAAAAGAAAAGGAACAAGTCGAAGAAGAAGAAGTCGAAGACGAACCTCAAAAGGACATGGAAGAAGACGAAATCGAAGTCGAAGACGAGTCTTTGTCCAAATCAGACGAATAGTCACGTCGTCTTCCGTTTGTTCTCGGTTGTAGCACAGCTGGATTGTATGTAGCCTCGCTCAAGATGTTGTATTCGATATCCGGTTTATAATTTGAAGTACAGTCCATTGACTCGTCATAACAATAGCCGCATTCTTTGTTGTAGAACTTCAGCATTTGATAGGGCACCAAGTCCGCAATTTCATAGTGCACGGGACAGTATGCTTTGCATCCAGGCTTGAAAAACGTCAACGTGTCCAGGACGTAAGCTCGACAAAGCACAGTCGTTCGTTCTTCAGCATCTCGAGCGAACTGGCCTAGGCTGTTTTCGTAATCAGGGAATCCATCCAAGTTGCTTGATTTGATATTGGCTCGAACTTGCTCGGCGAGTCCGAATGCACCCAACACATAGTCATACCACCGAGTGTCTTCAATGGACTGTAGATCGAGATACACATTGACCTTCGATGAGCTTGCGTGCTGAGTGCATCTTAAGAACGCCTTTTCCCAGTTAACTCGAAGTGTTTCGAGACTGCCTCGACCATACATCGCCCCGACTTGTTGCTCGGCACTGACTGGGCTGTTTGCAACACACAAGCCACAGTACACTTGAGGACCTCCTTGCATCCAACTCTCGTTGGTTCCTCGAAACACACTAGCCCAAGAGCTTCGGGGTGTCACCACGACACGTTTGTGGGTTTCACAGTAAGACAGAGTAGGGTGCATGTATTTGAATGAAGATTGTCGATTCTCTGCCGCGAGTCGAGCATGAAGATTGATTATGTCCCAGCAGGCGCGGGTTGGATCGGCTGCGAGTGGAGTGTACGGCTTGGGTACATCTTCCATGTGATCTTTTGCTTCGCTAGTGAGAGAGTATGACATTGGGAATCGAGTTTACTGATACAAAAAGCAAAGTACAAAGTAAAAGCAGCAGAAGCTCATAGAAATAACTAGGTACTTTAGCTTCTTATGAGGTCTGGATTGAATCGATAGTAAGGTTGTAAATCAGGACAACACGATACAACAGAAGTGCTTAGAAATCTCTGATAACTTCCGATTTCCCGTACGCATTCAATTATTCTGATAGCATTTTTTTCTCTGTAAGGCACCCCCTCGTCGCAGAGAAGACGTTTTGGTATAGAGAACATTTCACCCCCAAGAATATTCTGACCATCTAATAATCCATTGGTGGTATCGCGAATTAGATGTAGTAGCTTCACCACGCTGTTCTGTATCCTTAGTTTGGATTTGTGCTTAAGTTCGTTGGATAATGAAGAAATTTCGATGTAAATCTGCACTCGCTGGTTGATATGAGCCCATGCATACGGTTTTGTCATGTGATACGCGAATCCTTTACATACACGTTTGCATGCAACCGTTTCTTGAAATTTGAGGAATGATAAAATGACGCTCATGGGGTTTCCCCCAGGAGATGTGTTTCGGAATAATGGATGTAGCGATAAGTTTGATAATGAAGAGCAATCGATCGTTGGTTTGTGGCGTTTTATGTCACAGCGTTCTATTGATCGAGTTTGATATCCATTTCGTATATGTTCAACATCTTTCACCGTGATACGCTCTCGATTGTCCGGTATCGTTTGATCCCACTTACGCTTCGTCATCTTGATTTATGCGGTGGTATTTCTCTCTGTCACTTACCTCCTTTTCTCTTTTTTCGAGCTCTTGCTCCCTTTTCTCTCTTTTTCTTCTTGCCTTCTTCTCTTTCTTGAAGTCACTGGTTACATACGATACGAAGATTCCTAGAACGGTCGCTCCTAGCCAGATGAACCAGAATGTTCCAGGCCACACGATGGGGCATTTGTCGAATGTTGAAGGATCGTCCACTGCCTCACTCACCAAACAGCAATACAGAGTGGACCGGTTGTCGTTCGACACGATCTGGATGACGCGCACCGCTGACGGAAGGAACATCGCAGCGAGAGTGACTCGGATGACCTGAAGTATAGCTTTCGGTACGGTTCTAGTGATGATGATGTAGTAGAGTACACACGCCACTGCAACGAGTACGCAGATTGCGATCAATGCTTCGTCTTCAGAAAGGTTTGTCCCAAACTGTTGATCGGCGACCCACTGGACCGTGTCCACTATTGCGTTCCACGAGCGATCCAACACAGTTACGAAGATCACCAGAGAGAGGATCCCGAGAGACGACTGAAGCATCGTGTTGATCATTCGCACCAAAACCACCGTCGCTGTGATCTGCTGGCCGACAGTCGAGACCCATTGCTGTTGAGTTATCACCTGGGCAAAACTCATGATGGCCACGCTGGCGTCGAACGACAGTAGCATCTTCCAGTTGTTTTTAGCCAATTTTATTTGTACAATGATTAAGAGATAGAACAATATGTGGGCGCAAGCCACAACGAGAATAAAATACGCTCCATCGTTGAAACACGACGCCATGGTGTATACAATTGCGTGCACAATGCAGAGTCTAAGTAAGATTTGTAAAATGTTATCCGATGGCGCTTAAGCTAAAGTAGTATATGGACAACGCACTGGTTCCTGAGAGATTTGTGGTGAACACGGTGATGTAGTCGTTCGGAGACGCCGTGATGTGTTTGGTGATCGTTATGAGTTGGTAATCGGTGCTGCTACGAAGTGTTTGCTGGACGGTTGCCACGTTGACATTGTTCACACGAAGATGTATCAGGAAGTTGACATTGTTACTGGTGGTCCTACATGACATCGCAAGAATGACCTGGAGAAACCTCGATGAAGTTTCGACGAAGTTCAGTCTCCCATTCGACGGCTCTGAAAAGCTCGTTCCTGTTTGGGTCAAAACAGTGGCTGGGACAAGTTGGAAAGCTACGTTTCTTGTGAGTGTTCCAGTGCTGTATTCGGTCCCAGCTTGAAACTGAAGCTCTGCAGCAACTATAACAGCAGGCGGACCCTGTGGTCCAGTTGGTCCAACCGGTCCTTGAGGACCCTGGGGACCTGTAGCTCCTTGCGGTCCAGTCTGCCCGGTTTGTCCTTGTGGTCCTTGTGGTCCTTGTTGTCCCTGTGGTCCTTGTGGACCTTGAGGGCCTTGCGGTCCCTGAGGGCCTTGAGGTCCTGTCTGTCCAGTTTGTCCCTGTTGACCTGGCTGGCCTTCTGGACCCGGTTGACCTTGAGGTCCAGCTGGTCCTTGTTGGCCTGCAGGGCCCTGTGGTCCAGTTTGTCCGTCTGGTCCCTGGGGACCCTGCGGTCCTACAGGTCCCTGTACACCCTGAGGCCCAGGCGGTCCAGTGTCTCCTTTTGGTCCAGGGGGTCCGGTCGGTCCTTCTGGCCCCACAGGCCCGGCTATGCCTTGAGGGCCTTGCAAACCAGGCGGGCCTTGAATACCCTGCGGTCCCTGTTGTCCATCCGCCCCCTTGGGGTATATACACACCGTCTGCAAGGAACAACCAGGTCCGTTGTACTGGCGCTGCACAGATAGCTCGTGGTTGGCACACACGCTCCCTGCTGCGAAGCACAGTAAGATGATCAACCACATCGCACGGAAGTATATTATCCGATGGAAGTTACGCATTGATTTGAACATTTATATCGATTTTACTTTGAAATGTTTGGTTTTACAAGCACGAGCGACGATAAAATGGTGTAGACTTTGTTCTCGTCTACTTGGCGCTTAAGCTAAAGTAGTATATGGACAACGCACTGGTTCCTGAGAGATTTGTGGTGAACACGGTGATGTAGTCGTTCGGAGACGCCGTGATGTGTTTGGTGATCGTTATGAGTTGGTAATCGGTGCTGCTACGAAGTGTTTGCTGGACGGTTGCCACGTTGACATTGTTCACACGAAGATGTATCAGGAAGTTGACATTGTTACTGGTGGTCCTACATGACATCGCAAGAATGACCTGGAGAAACCTCGATGAAGTTTCGACGAAGTTCAGTCTCCCATTCGACGGCTCTGAAAAGCTCGTTCCTGTTTGGGTCAAAACAGTGGCTGGGACAAGTTGGAAAGCTACGTTTCTTGTGAGTGTTCCAGTGCTGTATTCGGTCCCAGCTTGAAACTGAAGCTCTGCAGCAACTATAACAGCAGGCGGACCCTGTGGTCCAGTTGGTCCAACCGGTCCTTGAGGACCCTGGGGACCTGTAGCTCCTTGCGGTCCAGTCTGCCCGGTTTGTCCTTGTGGTCCTTGTGGTCCTTGTTGTCCCTGTGGTCCTTGTGGACCTTGAGGGCCTTGCGGTCCCTGAGGGCCTTGAGGTCCTGTCTGTCCAGTTTGTCCCTGTTGACCTGGCTGGCCTTCTGGACCCGGTTGACCTTGAGGTCCAGCTGGTCCTTGTTGGCCTGCAGGGCCCTGTGGTCCAGTTTGTCCGTCTGGTCCCTGGGGACCCTGCGGTCCTACAGGTCCCTGTACACCCTGAGGCCCAGGCGGTCCAGTGTCTCCTTTTGGTCCAGGGGGTCCGGTCGGTCCTTCTGGCCCCACAGGCCCGGCTATGCCTTGAGGGCCTTGCAAACCAGGCGGGCCTTGAATACCCTGCGGTCCCTGTTGTCCATCCGCCCCCTTGGGGTATATACACACCGTCTGCAAGGAACAACCAGGTCCGTTGTACTGGCGCTGCACAGATAGCTCGTGGTTGGCACACACGCTCCCTGCTGCGAAGCACAGTAAGATGATCAACCACATCGCACGGAAGTATATTTATCCGATGGAAGTTACGCATTGATTTGAACATTTATATCGATTTTACTTTGAAATGTTTGGTTTTACAAGCACGAGCGACGATAAAATGGTGTAGACTTTGTTCTCGTCTACTGTCAACCGGAATCCCCACTTTTTCACACCGAATTCCTCGAAGACTAAAAGCAACTGGGACTCGTCATTCTTCTCGTTTTCGATGAAGCTTCGGACTCGAAGTGGGGCTTCGAACATAATGTATGGTCCATCCACTTTGATCTGCAACTTTAGGTCGTCCATTACCATCTGCATCGGATTTGAGATTTTCTTCAGTGGATGAAATCGCATCTTGTACAGATCCACTCGAGCGGCATTCTTCAAATCGCGAGAGTGGGTCGACATTGTTGGCGTGGCTATAGCGTCTTTCAACAATTGTCTGGACATTTACTCTGCTGTTTAACAATGCGACTATATACATTGCCGATTTCAATCATCAAAACAATCTTGCTCAGATGCTTCAGCCAATGCTTCGTCTTCTGAGTCGTCGTACACGACTCCGTCAATGACGGCTTCTTCGTTGTCGTCTTCCGAGTCACTCATAGACTTCGTCTTGACAACATCGTTGTATACATCGTGGTGGTGGTCACTTTTGTACTTGGGTTTCGCAACCCTCATCGACACAGTTTCATAGCATTTGTCCCCGTGATGGTACTTCTGTAGCTCGATTACCAATCCACTGCTCGGACCTTCCAACTCAAACACTCGGTTAATGAACATGGTTGCGTGATGCAACACATCGGTTTTTCCAATCAGTTTGTTTTCCATGGTGGATTGACGGCGAAGCCGAATTGCATACTTTGTGCCAGTAGACTCAATGGTTTCTCGATCGATTGCTTTTCCTTGAACGTACAACACCACTCCTCCTTTTTCGTCGTAGTGAGTCACAGGGCCAGATTTGACTGACTTCAGAGACTTCATCAGAGCTCCGCTTTCCTCCATCTCCTTCGGCGTCTCGGTCTCCTTGCTCTTCAACTGTTTCTTCTTTCTTTGGCTTGCCAGATGCTTGGCCCGCTCGCTGCGGATACGAGAAGCGCCTACGTTGGACATGGTGGTTTGGATTATGAAGTGTGTAGTGTTCGATAGAAACAAGCGAGATCGAGTTCGAAATTATTGAATCATGCATTTACTAAACAGTGAATATTCTCAGAATATTCTATACTCAGACTACAATTTGAGAATACATACAAACGGTGTTATTGTTCGTCCCTTCTTCAGATGGTGGTTGTGTCGTTACTCTTCTGGTGACCATGCGTTTATGTAAAAGCAAAAAACACACCCACGATAACTCAATAAATGGCTCAATCGGTTCTTTTTCTTGGATCAGTCGATCGTTCACATCCATGGTGAGTTGGTATGTCACGCCATCCCATCGAGCTTTCCAGGTTCGTCGAGTAAACGCGTCTCGATCTGGTGGAATATGATGGCTATCTTCAGTATCAAAAGACGCACTCCGTAATGCTCTGTTCCCGATAAACCGCTCTGTATAGATAGCACCTATACGGTCGAGAAATTCAATAGGAGTCATGTTGGTTGTTTGAATTATGAGCTGTAAACACTCACACTCGGTTCAGCAAGTTTAATTTACTGAAAAGTGTGACAACGAGTTCCGAGAAACTTCTATAGCCCTATTGCAAACTTGATCGCCGCCCAAGTGGCAGGTCGCGCGTATGAAATGTAAACAAGTGAGCCTATGATGCTTGCGGCTGCGGCGCCGCCCACAGAGATTCCTACGATGGCGCCGGTGGTGAGAGAGGAGGAAGATGAAGAGGTTGGAACCGGGTTGGGTATAATGATGATGCTAGGACCGGTTGAACTTGATTGGGTTGTGATAGGATTGTTGACAGCAGTGCTTGATGGCACTCTTTGACTTCCTGTGCTACTCGAAGATGAAACCGGGACAGATGGTGCTAAAGCTTCAATCTCACAGTATGTACCTGTCCAGCCAGGCTTGCAATTGCACTTTGTGTCTGTGTAATTGAGTGTATTCGGTGACACACACAGAGAAGTCCTACAATCTGTAGCTGGATTCCAGGTCGGTCCACTGCATTGACACACACTTCCAATAGCAACACCATGACCACATATATCATCTTCACAAAGTGTGCCGTTATACTTCGTGTTTCCGCAGTTACATTTAGGTATACCGTTTGAATAATAAAGCTGACCACGTACGCACATAGATGAACTACAATCAATTGTTTCGAGTGTGGAACTCCGAGTCCCATTGAAACAGCTACACTCGTATGCACCAGGACGCAAGAAAATTGGAAAACCATACGAACCACACATATGCTGTTCGCAGTTTGGTCCATTCCATGGTCGGAAACAGCTACAGCTACCGAAAACACCAGTACCACGAGGCTCGCAATACGTCACTTGTAACGGAGGCACCTCGCAACGTGTACCAGTGTAACCATAATTACAAGTACACATCGGTCCATTGGAAAACACACCTCCGTTCTTGCAGTATATTTCACATTGTAATGTTGTTGTGTTCCGAACTTGACCAAATCCACAAGGACACGATAAACCGGAGCAAGGGATTGTAACGTTTGATTGACAATATGTTCCATTCCATGCAGGAGTGACAGTTCCTCTGACGACCCTGGTCTTGCATTCACAATATCCAGTGACTCCTGTAGAGTCTCCAGCAGCACAATAACCATTGTCTGAGCAAATCGACACGTCATATATGTCTCTGGAAGAGACTCGGCCAGTCATGTCACCACAATTTGATCGGGGCAACGCGCAAGCGTATCGACTTGAGGTCCATGAAGGATCCCAAATAGAGATCTGTTGATCTAATAAACATCCTGCATTTGGATTATAGCGTTTGATGTGTCCGATAGTCATCCAATGTTGGGTGGCCCATTGAGATAAGTCTCCAATTTGACAAGTGGAATATTGATAAAATATATCGGTTTTGGATATACAAAAACTTCGAACTTCGTTTACATATCGACCTAGGTAATACGATACATCCAGATCCAAAGATGCACACTTGTAATTCGAGAATCGATCGATGATATGTATTACGGCATTCGAAGGAACGCCAACTACAGGAGAGCCATTTCCTCCATACTGCAGATACATCACATAAGTGAATTGACCACTTGGCCATATATAAAACCCATCGCAATCAACGCGGTGGTGGCATTCCCATTTCGCTTGGGATAAAGAGCCGACTCGGAACACAGTAGATGATGAGTAGATGTTGAGTGCCGTATCACTCGCCATGTACCGATTGATGCTGGTGGTCGTAACGCTTCGGGAAGTCTGATTTTTCCACGACACGAAACAATCTTCAGTAGGTGCATTAAAAGTAGATTTCAACTGTTGACAGTACACTCCTTCGTATCGATGATCGGT
>Ga0209934_1001000_pt1 | contig 19351 bp, 12 predicted proteins | sample ThiBiot_750_plan_2_FD_183950 | JGI IMG/M metagenome (GOLD analysis project Ga0209934, IMG submission 183950) | Wastewater bioreactor microbial communities from Cape Town, South Africa - Thiocy_expt_750_plan (SPAdes) | ecosystem: Engineered > Bioreactor > Thiocyanate-remediating >...
TGGAAAAGCAGGCCAGTGTTGCTTACGGCCGTAAACGTCCCGACGATCTGCTGCCTGAGATCGTAAAGCAAGAACAGGCTAAAACCCATATCACCTTTAGTTTATCCCGCTACACCAACGGGATCACGAACCAAGCCCTTAACTACCGCCTGCCTTTGCCTTATGAGCAAATGGCCTATGAAATGAGGATCGCGCCACCTGAAGGCACCCTCTACACCCTGGATGAGCTCAAAAATGCGACCTTCTACACCCGGGCTATTGATTTCTCCGATATACCGGTATTAGATACCAAACGATTGCTGAGCCATAGCAGGACCTACTTTTACGATGATGCGGCGACTACCTATTTAGCGCTCGGTAAGCTTGAGACCCAGGCATTACCCTATGAAAGCTACCAGAAAGTGTACAGCACAGCAGGACTGAGCAGCATCTATGGCAGCCGGGTGAATAACAGCATGATGGAAGATGCCGGGTATATTACCCTTGCAGGGGAAGAAGGCTGGTGGCTGCCTTCGGGCAGAGCGCTCTATGGTAGTTTGCCCGAAGATACATTCTACACACCGGAACGCTTTGTCGATCCCTGGAATGCAGCAACTTCAGTAGCCTTCTGGGACAACAGCTACCTGTTGCCCAAAAGCACCACCGATGCCCTGGGCAATACCAGTACTATTCTAGGCTACAACTGGCATAACCTGCAGCCTGTAGCGATGAAAGATGCCAACAATAATATCAGCGAGCTCCTTTATGATGCTTTGGGCATGGCCGTGGCCATGGCCCTGAAAGGTAAAGACAATGGCACCGAAGGCGACAGCCTCCTGGCCGATCTTAATGATGATGAGCTGATCGATATAGACGGCAGCACCGACCTGGCCCATCAGGCCGCCTTCTGGCAGGACCCCGATACCTATGCCGAAGAACTCCTGCAACATGCCAGCTGGCGCTGTGTGTATGACTGGAGTGATGGTCCGGCACGTGTGGCCATGATCGCCTGCAGCGAGCATACCTTCGGGGCTTCGGTCAATGCGCCCCACTACCTCATCCGCCTGAGCTACAGCGATGGACTGGGCAGGGTACTCATGCATAAACATAATTGCGAACCGCATACGAATGTCACCCTGAGCACCGTCGAAGGGTGGATCGGTACCGGCCGCACTGTCTATAACAATAAGGGCAAAGAAGTGATGCAATACGAGCCTTACTTCAGCGCCTCTCATGAATGCGACACTACCGAGCAGGCCGCAGCTCAAGGGGTGAGCCCGAGACTGTATTACGATCCATTAGGCCGGGTACAGGAAACCCGGATGCCGGATGGTACTTTTAGCCGCACCCTATGGACCAGCTGGCAGCAGGAGATCTATGATGCCAATGATACCGTACTGGAAAGCTGGTGGTACCAGGAACGTTTTGATGGCGGTATGGGGACAGCAGAAGAACTGGCGGCACAGAAAGCAGCGGCACATGCCAATACACCTACCATTGTGCATACCGACAGCCTGGCCCGTGGTTTTTACACCATACAATACCTGGAGCCCATGACCCATACCAATCCGGCCACCCTCGAAAGCTACGAGCTGTCAGATATACAGGGCAACCGTTTAAAGGTCATTGATGCGAACCAGTCCGGCTTCACTACACCGCTGGCCTGCCTGCAATACCGCTACAATATGCTGCAGGCCCCTTGCCGCCAGCAAAGCATCGACAGCGGCACGGCCTACACCCTCTTAGATGTGGCAGGGCAGCCGCTCTATGCCTGGGATACCGAAGAGCGCCGTACTCATATGACTTATGATGTGTTGAGAAGACCCGTAAGCCGTTATATGAATACGGTTATAGCCGAGCACTGGGTCTATGGCGAAGCACGTACCAATGCGGCTACCTACAATATGCGCGGAGCTTTATGGCAGCATTATGACCAGAGTGGCAAGCAAACCGTAGAACGCTATGACTTTAAAGGCGCGGTACGCGAAACAGAGCAACGATTACTGGCTGCGCCTACGGTCAGCCTGGCTACCGGTGAAGGGACCATCAACTGGGCCGGGCTATTGGAAAGTACCCTCTTGAGTACAGAAGTGTTTACAACAGCGGTGCAGTACGATGGACTGGGCAGACCGGTACAGAGCACCGATCCCGGGGAAAATATCCAGCGCATGCAATACAACCGCAGTGGGGCTTTGCAAAAGCTCTGGCTCAACGGCACGCTTTATGTAAAGGATATGCATCATGATGCCAAGGGGCAGCGTATGGCCATCTGGTATGGCAATGGTACCAAGACCTCTTATCGCTATGATGCGCTCAACTACCGCCTGCAACGTATGTTTACCGTCAGGCTGAGTGATAATGAAAAGTTACAGGACCTAAACTACACCTATGATCCTTCGGGCAATATTACCCGGATCAGCGATGCCGTACCCAAAGATCTGTATTACAAAAACAGTATTATAGAACCGGTACAACACTTTACTTATGACTCCTTGTATCGGCTCATTGAGGCCAGCGGCCGCGAGCAGGTCAGCAGCAATAGCAGTGAGAGCTTTGATGATGCCGAAAGGATGAAGACCTTGGACAGTAATGCCTGTCGTAACTATACCCAAAAGTACACTTATGATGCGGTGGGTAATATTTTGGAATTGCAGCATATGGCTATTGAGGGTAGCTATACCCGCAGCTATGGGTACACTGTTACGCCTAACAACCAGCTGGACAATACCACGATGGGGGGAGTAACCCATAACTACCTCTACGATGCCCGGGGCAATATGCTGGCCCTGCCGCATCTGCAGCAGATGGGCTGGAATGCGCACAATGAGCTGGCCTATATCAAGAGGACGAATACAGAAGACCCGGAAGAGGCCTGGTACCAGTATGCAGGTGGCGAGCGGATCAGGAAATACGTCAACAAAGGCCATATCAAAGAGGAGAGAATCTATTTGGGTGGCTTTGAAATCTACCGTAAATTTGAGGGAAGTTCTTTGATTATTGAGCGCACCACGGTGCATGTATCCGATGATGCCGGCCGAATTGCAATGCTCGAAAAGCGTACAGTTGGTACGGATGATGCTAAAGAAGTACTGACGAGGTATGTTTATTCCAATCACTTGCAGTCGGCTGCTTTAGAGCTGGACGGAATAGGTGATATCATCAGCTACGAGGAGTATCATCCATACGGCACCACGGCCTTCCAGGCTAAGAGTGCTACCATTAATGCGGTAGCCAAGCGATACCGCTACACGGGCAAGGAACGCGATGAGGAATCGGGCTTGTATTACCACGGAGCGAGGTATTATATTCCATGGTTAGCCAAATGGACGGCGAGCGATCCATTGGAGAGTAAGTATGCAGGGATGAGCCCCTATAATTACGGCAACTGCAATCCTATTACTTTTAATGACCCAAGTGGGATGGAAGGTGAAGAACAGATAGGTAGTTGGGTAAGAACATCAGAAGGAAAAGTAAGATATAATAGCAAAGTTAATAATTTAGAAGATGCAACGAGGAGTTATGGAGACGGTACTTCTATTTTTAGAGTAGGACATAATTATACATCCAAAACAGGTAATAAAATTGTTTTAGGGGTGAATGGAAAATTCACCAACAATGGAGAGTTGCAGACCTCACCTGATGATAGAGCAAACTATGTAGAAGATAACTTCAAATTTACCAATTTGGGAATGGCATTTGAAGCACAAAGGCGTTCAGAAGCAGCTGCGGAGGCATATTTTCTAAAAACAAAGTTTCTTTTAGCTGATGGCAGTACAATGACTGGAACTCAAATAAGGAGAGCTGAGTATGAAAGAGTAGAAGCTGGAGGAGCAGCAATTAGAAACGGTCCATTTGCGGCGGGTGTTTCTTTGTTGTATAATGCAGTTGGAAATGACCCAATGAGGGGTGCTTTGGTGGGATCTGTAGTGGATGGTGTCGCAATGTCATTTGCCGGGGTAGGTACACCTTATGGTAAGATTGATCCGATAACCAAGACAAGCGAGATATTTCCTAGAATGGAGCAAAGACCAGAGGAAATGGTAGAAGTTTTTAGAAAGACAGATAATGGTAATGAAATTCGGATTTTTGAAGAAACAGGTTATATAATGAGTGATGCTGCAAGAGAAGGATATAGAGAAGGAGGGAATAATATAGTTGCTGCCCTAAATGCCTCTGTAAAGGCTCATGAAATCCAGTTAAAATTTTGGTGGGGTTCTCAAAAAGCATATAACGAGGCTCATGGACATTTTGGGACGGACCTTGGAAATATGGAAGGAGTAGCCCCTAGGTCAATGGTCTCATTTGGTACAAGTTTACATAGCATTCGCAATATACAAGGACAATACCTTATGAGGGGTTGGGTACCTAAGCGTTTATTAACTCCTCAAACAATTTCGACAAGTAATGAATCGGAAGTGCTTATTAATCACATGATTAGATTAAGATAATATGATAAAGAAAATAATAGCGCAAAATACAGAATACCTGTATGTCACAGATCCTTTAAATGATGACCTTCAGCAAATTCCACAATTTTATTATATAGAGCAAAATACTGTACATGAGGTATTTAATATGAGTAAAATCGATGGAATTAGGATGGTATTTACACCTGTTTCAATGTATGATAATGAGCATTTTTTTTTAAATTATCTCTGCTGGATCAAATCTAAAGATTTGGATGAATTGGATCAAAAAGTATTAAATGAAACATATACTGACAATGATTTTGAGTTTGCTATTAAGGCTAGGTATAAAGAAAATATTTGGTGCTCAGAATGTGACAATAAGTTTAACGGTTTTGAAGTAGACCGCGGCGATCCGTATCTTGGTAACAAAGGGCTACTAAAAGAAAAAATCCAATTAATGAATTTAAATAAAGCAAATTTAAAATGCCCAAATTGTAACAGCAGTTTAAGAATTACTATTATAAAGTTTGTGTAAATAGTGAGTAGTGTTACTTAGAGTTGGTATTAAAGAGTTATCACTTCAATATGCTGAAAATTAATACATAGTAATTATTCTCAATTTTAAGGTGGGAAGTGTATAATATACTTCCTACCTTATTTTTTATATTTCTAAGCCAACAATAGGCTTTGAACTCAACCGTAAATTTGATATAAGTTCTTTGACTATTGAGCGTACTACAGTAAATGTCGCTGACGACTCTGGAAGGATAGCTATGCTCGAAAAGCGTACAGTCCGTACCGATGATGCCGCGGAGACTTTAGTACGGTATGTTTATTCCAATCATCCTGCTGTTCGACATATTAGCGTAGCACATGTCGTACAGTAGTTATAAGCGGTCTGAGACCGCATAGATTTAAAGAGTACAAAGCCGGGATACTGTAAGGTGTCTCGGCTTTATTATATCTTAGTACTTGAAATTTACCGTAAATTTTATACCTCTTCGGGTACAAGTATCTTTGATATATTCGGCAGGCCAATTGATTATTTTAGAAAGACATAATAAAGGCCCATATACAATGATTGACTTATACCAACAAAGCATTAAATTTACAAGACCGTTCAACCAAGAATAAGTTACATCTTTCACCCGAAACAATAAACCCATGAGCTACCGGCTAAGCAGAACACAACAACTTCATTGCGATATAGACACGGCCTGGAAGTTCTTTTCCTCTCCCTACAACCTTGCCCGCATCACACCAAAGGAGATGAAGTTCCTGGTAAAGACAGATCTGCCCGATGAAAACATTCATGAAGGCATGATCATTGATTACAAAGTCAGCCCCCTGCTCGGGATCCCGATGCGCTGGCGCACCCGCATTACCCAGGTCGAAGAAAGAAAAAGTTTTACCGACTTCCAGGAAAAAGGCCCCTATAAGCTCTGGAATCATTTGCACGAGTTTATCCCTAACGAACAGGGTGTATTGGTAAAAGATACCATAGATTATGAATTGCCTATGGGCTTCCTCGGTAAAATAGCCCATACACTAATGGTGCGAAAAAAATTACAACATATCTTTGACTACCGGCATCGCATCTTAGAGCAATTATTCAACCAGTAAATACCTTGCGGTTTCGCTTAACTATAACTTAATGAATCAATATATCGGCACTAATAGGATACCTGTAACATGATACAAGAAAATCAGTGCTATAAAACAAGGCCAGCTTTACTCCGCCAGTTCTAGCATCTTCTTCACGGTATTCACATTTCTACCCGTCGCCTTCAATTTCAACCTGGATTCAAAATAATTATTGCTCATCTTTGATTTAGCCATTCCCTCCGGTAAATAAAAATACAAAACCGCTCCCCGTACAGCGAAGACTTCTCCCTTATGATCTATAGCCTGCAAGGCTTCCAGCAAGGCCTTCTCCGGCTCACGGTCCAGGAAAGTGACAAACACTTTATTGGGCGCACAATCCTCGCCGTAAGGACACTGGTCCAGGGCTTGCTGCAGCGCTTCCCGGCTTCTTACAAAAACTTCAATATCCAATTGGAAGACTGCCGCGATCAGTGCCTTGATCTGCCTGCCCAGTTCAGGGGCATTCAAGTTACTATTGAGCAACAAATTGCCACTTTGTATATAGGTCTTTACTTCCCCGAAACCGGCTTCCTGCAGCACATCTTTCAATGCCTGCATCTTAATGATATTCTTGCCCGACACATTGACGGCACGTAAAAAAACGATGTATAATGACATATTTAAAATACTATTGATGGGCAAAATCTTTCCTGATCCGCGACAAAGAAGTATCTGTAACTCCCAGGAAAGAAGCAATATGCTTCAGCGGTGCCGATTGCAATACCTGCGGATGACGCTCCAGCAATTGCTGGTAACGGCGCGAAGCCGGCAGCGTGATCATTTCCGTCGCCCTTATCTTACTACGGTACAGCTCATAAGCCATCCAGTTGCGCCCCCACTCCCGGAAGGCCGGTATACGGTGAAACAATTCCTGGAATCTGTCAAATTCTATTTTCCATAAAACACAATCGGTAAGGCATTGTATATTATCTTCCGTAGGTACCCGCTGGAAGATAGAGGCCACCTCGATCACCACATCACCGATACCGGAAAAACCAGTCGTGATCTCTCTCTGCTCGTAGTCAAATAAATAACTCCTTACCAGGCCGGATTCCAGCACATAATAGTCATTAGACACCTGCCCGCGCTCGAGCAGCAAGGTACCTTTATCTATCTCCACCTTGCTGTGCGCCTGGATGATCTCCTGCAGATCGCCGGGAGTAAACATAGGGTGCTGGTAGGCAATAGTCAGAATATGATCCATTCATTTTGTTTTTGAACATGAAAATTACAACATCTGTATCAATTAAGCTCATTCCTGCAAAAACATAAAGCTTTCACACATTTGACATATGTTTAATAAAAATGGCCTTACATTTGAATGAGCGACAATCACCTAAGCGATCAGGCCCATGACATACAAAGATTTATTTTCCGCACAGCAGGCTTACTTCAGGAGTCAGCAAACCAAAGACCTGGATTTCAGGAAAGCCAATCTTCTCAAGCTCAAAAAATTGCTTATCGAAAAGGAGCAGGCAATGAATGAGGCCATAGAAAAGGATTTTGGCAAGTCTGCTTTCGAAACCTATATCACAGAGCTCTCAGCCGTGCTGCAGGAGATAGATTATTATGTAAAAAACATGCGCACGCTGGCCAGGCCAGGAAAAGTATGGACCAACCTACTCAACCTCCCGGGCAAAAGCAGGATCTATACAGAACCGCTGGGTGTAGTGTTGGTGATCGGTGCCTGGAATTATCCTTACCAGCTTTCCCTCTGCCCTATGGTGGCTGCCATGGCAGCAGGTAATTGCTGTATCCTGAAGCCGAGTGAACTCCCGGCACATACCATGCAGGTCATGACACAACTCATCAATACCAACTTTGACCCGGCTTATATACATGTAGTGCCCGGTGGTGTGGAAGAGACTACAGCCCTGCTCGAATGTCCTTTTGATAAAATATTTTTCACCGGTAGTACCAAAGTGGGCCGGATCGTGTACGAGGCTGCTGCTAAGCACCTATGCCCCGTAACCCTGGAACTGGGCGGCAAATCCCCGGCCATCGTAACCGCCGATGCCAATCTCGAAGTGGCTGCCAGGAGGATTACCTGGGGCAAGTTCTTAAATGCCGGGCAAACCTGTGTAGCCCCGGATTATGTACTGGTAGAAGAAAAAGTAAAGCAGGCATTTATTGAGCAAATGAAAGCACAGGTACAGAAGAACGACTACCATGCCGGTGCCTCCCATTACACACAGATCATTAATGAACGGAATTTCAACCGCCTGCTTTCCCTCATGGACCGCGATAAAGTGATCCTGGGCGGCGATTCAGATAAAAGCAAAAGATTTATAGCCCCTACCCTGCTTACCGGTGTCAGTACCGGTGATGCGATCATGCAGGAAGAAATTTTCGGCCCGCTCTTGCCCATCCTGTCTTTCTCCGACTACAGGCAGGCACTGGAGCAGGTAGCCGATGGAGAGAAACCCCTTTCTGCCTATCTTTTTTCCAACAATCAAAAAGAGCAGCAATTATTCCTCGACCATATCTCTTTCGGCGGCGGATGCATTAATGATGTCATTGTTCACCTCACCAATAACCGGATGCCCTTTGGCGGCGTAGGCCATTCGGGTATGGGCAGCTATCATGGTAAGTTTGGTTTTGACACTTTTTCTCATAAAAAATCTGTGCTGAACAAGGCTACCTGGGGTGAGCCGGATTTAAAATTTCCACCCTATACCGCGTCTAAAATAAAATGGGTACGCAAATTTCTCTGATGCTTTTCAACAGGCAAAAAGCATCAACTGCTAAGCTTATGTAAACATATTATTATTTAATAGCTTAAAAAAAGCAGTAAATTGCGCCAAAATTCGGATTTATTTTGAGCAACAAATTTATATCTCTATTACTGGCCATAGCCCTTATTACCGGAACTACGGCTTGCAGCGATGACACAGCAGAAAAGAAAGTAGATGTCTCTGCCGTTAAAGTAGCCTTCAGCGTAAAGCCTTTTTATAAAGACTTTGCAGCCCTCGACACCAACCATTTTGCCGAAGGCCTGGGTGCGCTCAGGAATGCCTACCCGGCCTTTACCGATTTCTTCCTGGATACCTTATTGCCCTTCAATAAAGTAGAAGGTCAATACAATAATCCAGCAGCCACCGCTGCCATTAAGAATATATTTTCTTTTAAGGATTACACCCACTTAACCGATACGGTCTTGAAAGTATTTTCCAGTACTGAAAAGTATGATAAGGAGATCGGGCAGATGCTGCAGCATGTCAAATACTATTTCCCTAAGTGGCAACTACCCACAGAGGTAACCTATTTCGTTTCCTGCCTCAACAAATGGACTGCTTTTACCCATGACCAGACTATAGGCATAGGCCTGGATATGTTCCTGGGTCAAAACTTCAGGCCCTATGAGGCATTGAGCATGCCCCAATATGCCCTGATCAACCATACCCCTGAAAACATTCCGCTATGGGCCGCCCGTGCCGTGTACCAGGACAATTTCGGAGGAAGCCCCTACCGCAAAGACCTGCTGGAACTCATGCTGGCCAATGGTAAAGAAATCCTCTTCCTGAAAAAAGTGATGCCTGATTTTAAGTTTAATCTGATCATGGGTTATACACCGGAGCAGCTGAAATGGTGCGAGGCTAATGAAGCCCTGATCTTCAATTTATTTTTACAGCAAAACTTACTGTTCAATAAAGATTACCAGGCCATCATGCGCTACGTCACGCCGGGGCCTAACTCTGCCGGCTTTCCTCCCGAAGCCCCGGGCAACCTGGGCACCTATATCGGGTATAAAATCCTGAAAGCCTACGAGCAAAAAACGGGTAAAACACTGGAAGAGATCCTTAGCGATGAAAATGCCAACAGCATCTTCCAGCAATCAAAATACAAACCATAAACCAAAAAATAAAAACAATGAAAAAAATACTCTTTTCTGCATTAGTGGTCTTGTGTAGCTATGCCAGCTATGCACAATTGCAAAACGCTGATAAGGTCTATTCGGATCAGAAATATGACAACCAAAACAAAGACACCATAGCCTGGGTGAAGAATGCCACCTTTAACCTCGGGGGTAACCAAACCTTACTGCACAACTGGGCCGCCGGTGGAGAGCTGGCTTCCCTTGTCGTCAACAGCCGCCTGGATGCCAACCTCTTCCGCTATTATGGCCGCCACATCTGGTCCAACAATTTACTGATGGCCTATGGCGTGCAAGCCAATTATTCTACCAACTTTGAACCCAGGAAGATTGATGATCGTATCGACTTCACTTCTAAATACGGGTACAGGCTTAAAGAAAACGGCAACTGGTACATGACCGGCTTACTGAATGCCAGGACCCAGTTTGCCAAAGGCTATTCCAACTACGACGTTCCTGATTGGCGCAACAACAGCAGCTCAGACTTTTTATCGCCCCTATACCTCATGGTCTCTCCGGGTATTGAATACCGGAAAGGAGAAATGTTCAGCGTATTCTTCTCCCCTGCTGCCGGCAGAATGACGTTTGTAGACCGCTTTTATACCTCCCAAAGCCCGGAAGGTGCATTTGGCGTTAAAAAAGACGAAACTACCCGTTTTGAACTGGGCGCTTACCTGTCCGCAAGATTCAGTAAAGATCTGGTGAAGAACTTACAACTGAAAAGCAGGCTGGACCTTTATTCCAACTACTTAGCCAAAGATGTAAGAGACAGCGTGGGCACGATCGTGAAAAAAGACAACCCGGGTAATATCGATATCATGTTTGACAACTTACTCACCTACCAGTTCATGAAATATTTCAATGTAGGTTTTGCACTTACCGCTATTTATGATAATGATATCCCATACGTTCCGGCCTTTGATGCCCAGGGCAATAAAATCAAAGAACCGATCGGCGGCCTGGGCTGGTGGCAGATCCGCCAGGGCTTTACCCTGGGATTTGTTTATAATTTTTAAGCTTTCCGAGATTTGCTAGTCCATAAAACGAGCAATCACCGTCTTATGGGCTGATAAAGGAATGGCAGGCCGGATATTGCGGCATTTTGCGTATTTTTGTTACAAACCAATTAATGTTATGAGTTATAATCTGAACTACAACAACAACGAAAGTGAGACGAACCTGGATGGGATTATTGACAATAAGCTTGCAGACCAGGGCATCATCGCCCGGTATATCGCTAAAGTATATGGCTGGATGTTCCTGGCCCTTTGCCTGACCGCAGTTACGGCATTTTTAGTGGCCACCAGCGAAGAGCTGCGCCAGATTATGTTTAGTTCCAAATTTGTATTTTTTGGTCTTTTGATCGGGCAAATTTTCCTGGTAGGCTTTTTGACTTTAAGGATCCATAAAATGAGCAGTGGTACGGCAACGGCCATCTTCCTGGGCTATTCCATACTTACCGGTATTACTTTTTCAGTATTATTACTGGCCTATTCTCCTACCATCCTGGCGCAGACCTTCGGGATTACCGCAGGTACCTTTGCCGTGATGTCAGCAGTAGGCTATTTCACGAAAAAAGACCTTACCTCTTTCGGCAGATTGATGATGATGATGCTGGTAGGAGTAATTATAGCTTCTGTTGTTAACTTCTTCATGGGTAGCGCCACCTTATACTGGATCATTTCCTATGTAGGCGTTGCTGTATTTGTAGGCCTGATCGCTTATGATACCCAAAAGATCAAACAATATGCCCTGCTGGATGCAGAAGAAGACCGCAAGAAAGGTGCTATTATGGGTGCATTGGCCCTGTACCTGGACTTCATTAACCTGTTCTTAATGTTATTAAGAATTTTAGGTCGCAGAGACTAAAAAATATTTTCTTATTTTTGTTAGAAGAACAGCCTTTTATTATAGGCTGTTTTTTTATGAGTAGCAATAAGTATAAATAAAAATTAACCAGGAGTGATTAAAATGAATAAGCAACTGTTTGCCCTGCCTTTTTTTATTTTCTGTTTACTGACGATCAAGGTATTTGCCCAGCAGGAAAACAAAACACCTAAAGACATTAAAGTAGTATCTGAAAAGAAAGATGCCGAAGGCAATACAGTAAGGGTGATCCAATATAACCAGGATGGCATGCGGGTGACCAAGACCACCATTACCCCCCCGATGCCCGGCTTTAAAGACCGCAAACCTTATAATGTGGACACGATGAACGCCGACTCTATGCTGGTGTATGTGGACAAGACCAATTACCTGGTGGCACTGGTGTATAAACGCAAAAGAATCCGGCAGTACAGGGCCGTATTTGGGCCGGACCGCTTAAAAGACAAACTCAGGGAAGGAGACCGGAATACACCTGAAGGCTGGTTCAGGATACTGGCAGTAAGGGATAATGCCAACTGGGGCAAATTTATTCATATCAATTACCCGAACGAGGAATCCTATAAGAAACATAATGAGGCCAAAACTAAAGGACTGATCCCGGGCAATGCCAGTATAGGCAGCGCCATAGGCATTCATGGTACCTACCCTACCGGTGCCGGTATGGTGGAAATGGGCCTTGGCTGGACAGATGGCTGTATCTCCATGACCACTACAGACATTATGGACTTTTACAAATTTATCAAACCGGGTATGCGTGTGTACATTAAGCGCTAAAAACGCCTGCACATGGTACCGGACCTAAGACACTGAAAAGGGCTGCTATATTTTATAGCAGCCCTTTTTTTAATAACTTCTTATGCCATCCGGCCTATTTCAGGATACTGATCTTCATCACACGCTCTCCTTTATTGGTCTTGATATGCACCATATAATGGCCATTAGCTAAGGTACTAATATCCTGGACATACTGAGGCTTATTGATCTCATGGGTAACAATCATTTCCCTGCCTGCTGTATTTATTATGGAGAGGGATTGGATGTACACCCCTGCAGCCGGGCTTTCAACGGTCAGCTTGCTTTGTGCCGGTACCGGGTACATATTGATCGCTACCTGCTCATCCACCAGGCTGATACCCGTAAAGCGATCTACATGGATCTTTAATATAGTATCCATTGATCCGCAACTATTAGACACTGTAAGCTTGACCTCATAAATACCTGTAGTATTATAGGTGTGCTGGGCATGCATCATAGTTGAAGTATTACCATCACCGAAATCCCAGAGATAACTGTCTACAGCAACATTATTCAGCGGAGCAAAATCCACTCTTCCCGGCTCAATATCGAAGCGCGGCACAAAAGTAAAACCACTTACGGCAGCAGCTTCAATCGCATCTATTACTATTTCATCACCATTGCTACAGTCATACATATTGGTAACTTGTACCGAATAAGTACCCGGGCCCACTTCAAGGGTCTGCGTTTGCGCCCCGGTATTCCAGAGATAAGTAGCGCCGGTATTATCGGCATCCAGGGTCATCAAAGCATTGGGGCAGATGATCGTATCGCTCCCGAGGTCTACTTTTGGTTTAGGGTTCAGAGTGAGGTTAACCGTATCCCTTTTGACACATCCGCTAGGACTCGTTACCTGCACCCAATACGTTACCGCGGTACCATTACTCAATCCTGCATTTATAGCAGGTGTTGTGGCATTAGTGCTCCATAAATAAGTATAAGTATTAGGATATGCAGGAGAAGTAGTCAGCTCCAGCATATTGCCATCCAGGCAATGACTCCCGTCTGCATTATCAATAGCCAGGCTTACCTGCTCAATAGTCAGTTCAACGGCAGTACGTGCAGAGACGCAGGTACTGTTCTGTGCCTGCACATAGACAGTTGTATTAGCCGTGTACACCGGCGAGGTGGTTGTGGCACCAGTACCAATATTAGTTCCGCCGGTAGCTGCCGTCCACCAGGTAATCGTACTGCTGGCAGGGCTGGCAGTAGCGCTCAATTGCAACGTTCCGGAACCACATCTCCTGAAGCCTGGCACTACAGTAATTGTGGGCACTGCACAGGCAAAATTGGTGGTTAGCTGGCCTTGCACACCTAAGGTATTGATGGACCTGTTTTCAAATAAATAAGTGGTATTATTCTGGACAGAGCTAGTGGGCTTGATCACCCATTCCATTTCTGCCCGCGAGCTTACCGCAAGGTTGAGGAGCATACTGGGTGTATTTTGGGAGATCACTTTACCTGCAACATAGGTTCCTCCCGTGCTGGTACCCAGCTGGTTGGTCGTAGCGGCCCCATGGGCGACTTCTGTTGTCGTTACCATCATAAAGTCATTGGCAGCAGATTCGCTGATCTGTGTCCAGGTCGTTCCCCCGTTTTTTGAATAAGAAAGATAATGACCGATATCAGAAGCAGCGCCGGTACAATAATACTCGCCTCTGAATCTTATGATCTCGCTCATGGAGGTTAATGTAATAGCGGTATTCTCAGCGGCTTTCCAGGTAGCTGTAGTTTCATTCCCGTTATTGTTTCTCCAGCGATATTTTGACTGCTTTAGGGCCGGGGAGGGAGTAGCAAATGCAATACAGGCAATGCATAAAAGCAAAAGTAAAATAAGTATTCTTTTCATATGATTTTAATTAAATTAAGCGTGAATTTCAATCTGACATAAATAAATTAAAAATATAACCAAGAGTTAAAGATAATTATTTGCAACATATATAAAAGTTTTCAGCAGAAAAATTTTACTGTTTTTGTTGGTTTTATAAGCCAGTAGATAAAAAATCTATCTACAGGCACTGATTATATCCAAAAAAATAATCTGAAAGTTAATATTTTTAAAATATATGTTAAAAAATAAAAAAAACTAAACATTCCTTTCTATATTTCATTATTAATAATAACTTAACAGGACCAATTACCTGTTACATCAACTTTCATCAATCTGAAATCACCCAGTTCCCTTAACGTTATGTCACACCGGTATCGAATTCTGCTGGCCGCCTTATCTGGTTTATTATTTGCAATAAGTATCATTTTTATTGTCTTGCCCTTTTCCTTTGTCGCATTTGTTCCATTACTGATTGCCATAAATAAACTTAATCTCAAAAAGGCTTTATTCACCGGTTTTATCAGCGGAGTATCTACGGGTCTTTTTACCAGCTTCTGGATGCTGGAATCGCTTTCATCATTTGCCGGTATGCCCACAGCCATTTCTGTCTACCTGTTCGCAGTATTACTTATCGGCTTAATGATGACCCTGGGCACACTGATCCTCTATCCTTTTATGAACAGCAGGCTCCCCATTATTGCAAAAAGTATAGGTATAGCAAGCATATGGACCTTATTCGAGTTTTCTATTTGCAACCTGGTGCCGGGATCGTTCTGGTTTCACCCCAATTTGTATAAAGGAGTACTCAAAAGCGGGCTGCTGCTCCAGGTAGCTGTATTTGGCGGAGGCCTGCTCATCTCCTTCTTTTGCGCATGGATCAATGCCTTACTGGCCCTCTTCCTGCTGGACAAGAGGAAGCAGTCACTTATATGGCTTATTGTGGTCCTTGGTAGCTACATAGGGCTTTGCTATACAGCAAAACTGGCCTATCCGCTCAACACCAGCCCGGAAACAGCAAAGGTAGCCTTGATCAATGCCAACCATCCCTTACATATGCAATGGAACGAAAGTACCGGAGACCAGGTGGTACGGGAGATGCTGCAACTTAACAAAGAGGCTTATGCCACACAAAGCCAATTACAGATCTGGACCGAATCCATCGTTCCCTGGAGTTTCAGGAAAGATGATGACTTAGTACTTGAAATCCTGAAAAATCCGGAGCATCACAAAACAGGACATATCATTGGCTTACTTACAGATCATTCCACTGACAATTTTTACAACTCGGCTTACTATATTGAAGATATCAATGGACCTGTGCAGAGATATGACAAGCAATATCCTTTAATGTACTCAGAAGCCCCGGTAACGCTCTTTTCCATTCCTCTGTTCAGCAGCCCCGGCTTCAATATTATCCCCGGCCGCCAGGACATTATATTCAATACGCTGGCAGGAAAGGCCGGTATCACGATCTGTAATGAAGCATTAGTAGATAAAGTATTTTATCAGCTACCCGCAAAAGGTGCTGAATTCCTGGTGGTTATTTCTAATGACGGATGGATCGCAAACAGCTATTTGTTGCAACAACATTTTTACAGCTCCCGGCTACATGCTGTTGAAAGCAGACGTGACTTATTGATTAACAGCAATTTGGGCTATTCAGGGGCATTCAACGGTATGGGACAAGAGTTAGTCAAGGCCAAAGAAGAAGCAGGATTTGTCCGTACAGTGAGTATCAGCAAAAACAAGCAGCTTACTTTTTATTCAAAAAATTATTACTTTTTCCTATACGTTTACTTACTTTTTACTGTCTTATTACTTACCATCCTATTTATTCAAAAAAAACAAAAAAAAGCCATATGAAAAACAGCTTTATCCTAATCCTATTCATGCTCATCAGCAGCATGGCCATGGCCACATTAACTCCGGCCCTTAAGCAATCAAAGTACCGCTGGCGGAACAACAACGGAGACGAGGCCACAGCTACCTGGAAAGCCGCCGAGAACACCGCTATTACCCTAACAGATGCCCATGAAACATTCAGGCTGAGAACAGAATATTATTGCACCAATGCAGCTTCTAATGTAGATCACTTCGTCTCTTACTCAAAAGATGGAGGTACTACATGGACTACCGTCACCGCTTCTGATACCAATGACTTTATGTTGACCAACAGTACATTGGTGACACATGGCACCAGTACAACCAACCAGCTGGGCACCAGCACCGGAGGTACTTTCGCCGCCGGGAAAGTGGTCTCCCAGAACAATCCAAGTATGACCATGCCCATCGCTGCAAGTGGCCGCATAGAAATGGAATGGGTGATCAAACCTACGCTCTTTACACAAAACAGCACCACCTACCTGTTTGAAAACCGCTCTATCAATACCACCGGTACACGGGCAGTACTCAATACAAACTTCAACTGTACCATGCCTGCACTTACATTGCCCTCATCTATAGGCCGATGTGGCCCGGGTACTGTAGAACTAAGCGGCAGCCTGAATACCACCGGTGGATCTATCATATGGCGTACTGCACCTACCGGAGGCACGATTTTAGGGACTGGCCTCTCCATCACCTCCCCAGCCTATACCGCCAACACGATCGTCTATGCAAGAGGCACAAAAGATGGCTGTACCACAGCTTCACAAGCGGTCAATGTGTCTATTAACAGCAAGCCCGTGGTGAACCTGGGCCATGACCTGGACACCTGCCTCTTTGCGGCACAGACCATCATGCTCAATGCAGGCCCACAACCTGCCGGTACTAATGTAGTTTGGGATAATAACAGTACCAACCTGCAAAGACAGGTTGACCAGTCCGGCACCTACTATGTGCTCGTAACCAGTGCTAATGGCTGCAAGGCCGAGGATACGATCAAAGTTTTAATGCGTGAAAAACCGGTAGTAAACCTGAGTAAAGATGGCAATTCCATTTGCTTAGGGATCAGCAAAATACTTGATGCTGGAACCGGCGGGCAAAACGGCGGAAGCTATTACTGGAATACAGGAGAATTGACACAAAGTATATCTGTAAATAATCCCGGCACCTATATTGCCCTGGTAACGGCAAGCAATACCTGCAGCACTTCAGATACCATAGAAGTTGTTGCCAATGGCAATGCGCCCTCCATCACCGGTGTACAGGCAATGGCACAGGGAGGCAGTACCTTTAAATTTACAGCAGTCAATCCGCAATATGTCACCAGCTATCTTTGGGACTTTGGAGATGGCAGCATACCGTCTACAAGTCCCAATCCAATGTACAGCTATGCCAGCAATGGTCTTTTCAACGCTAAGTTAAAGATCAGCAGTACTTGTGCAGATGTATGGGACAGCATCCAGGTGAATATTTTCGGAGTAGGCATTAATGATCCTAAAGCAGATGAACGCCTGCTTAATGTATACCCGAACCCGAATGTTGACGGGAAGCTAAATATTGAAACCCAGGGCGAAGTGAGCATCGAAAGTATTTCAATGATCAACCTTAGCGGCCAGGAAGTAAGCCGATTTGCCATTATGGATAAAGGCCAGACGAAACATAGTATCGTGCTTCCTGCATCCTTAAGCGGCGGCCTGTATCATTTATTGATCAAAACAGACAAAGGCATGATCGTTAAAAAGATCAATTTATTGCGATAACAACATATCTCTTTATACATAAAAAACACAGCTTATGGCTGTGTTTTTTATGTACCAATACCTATCTACGATACCAATACTATTTGTTGTATGATCTAACAGAGCTGTGCTGTTCGATAGGTTAGCGAAGCGCATGTCGAACAGTCGATAGTCGGGGATTTAAAATCCCTTATACGAGCAGTTCGATATGCAATTCAACGGGCGTAAGATCTATTGAATTTTTCCTGTTCAGACTTGCTAAACTCTATGCTTAAAAGTTTAATCCTCCACAACTTTTCATGTTGCCCCCTGTATCTCCAGCCCTCAAAAATCAGGGCATAAAAAAAGAGACCACATCGCTGTGATCTCTTTTGCTCTCCCTTCAGGACTTGAACCTGAGACCCCCTGATTAACAGTCACGGGGTATATGGTTTTTAGTGGTATAATAAAAACGTTTTATTGCTGATTGTCAGCATTTTATGATTTAACCAAATACAGAATAGACCAAACAAAACCAAAATTCCTGTGCAAATCCTGTGCAAATTTTTTCATAGCTTTGATCTATGAAAGTAAATGTAATCCTCGCACAAGATACGCGATATAAGAAAAAAGACGGTACTTTTCCTATAATTCTTCGCCTTTCAGCAAGTGACGAAGAAAGGACTTTGCCCATTCCTACGGGAATTAGCGTACCGCTGAAAGATTGGGACAACAAAAAACGGGAAGTTAAAAGCTCTTACGATGGTGTCACTTCTGTAACACGGCTTAATAATAGCTTGGCTGCCAAAAAGAAAAATGCAAATGACATTCTTCTTAAGTTAGATGAAGCAGGCGTACTTGATGCCATGAGCCTCATGGACGTAAAGCAGAAAATCGCAAACAAAAGTGATGCTAACTCTTTTTACGTGTTTGGTGATAATCTTGTAGAGGAACTTAAAAAAGCGAAACGGATCGGGACGGCTGAATCCACGAGGGGCGTATTAAATGTACTGCGCACTTTCACCAAAGGAAAGGATTTAAAATTTCAAGATATTACCTATCGTTTTCTGACAAGTTTTGAAACCGACCATTATAGTAAAGGAAATACGCCTAATGGACTGGCTGTTTATATGCGTACAATCCGTTCCATGTATAACAAGGCAATCAAAGCGGGTTTTGCTGAAAAAGATAAATACCCTTTTGAGCAATACAAAATCAAAACCGTACCGACTGAAAAGCGCGCCTTAGAATGGGATATACTAAAACGTATTATTCTTTTGGACCTTGAACAAGGCCACAGGCTGTTTCATGCTCGCAATTACTTTGTAGC
>Ga0209934_1001011_pt1 | contig 19092 bp, 19 predicted proteins | sample ThiBiot_750_plan_2_FD_183950 | JGI IMG/M metagenome (GOLD analysis project Ga0209934, IMG submission 183950) | Wastewater bioreactor microbial communities from Cape Town, South Africa - Thiocy_expt_750_plan (SPAdes) | ecosystem: Engineered > Bioreactor > Thiocyanate-remediating >...
ATGTTGGTCATGTGTGATTTCGTTGATCCAGCTCAACAGATGTTCAGTGTCGTCGGCTGGTAAAATCGACCATAAGTGGTACCAAATATGCAATTGGACAGACTTCGGAGCATTTAATATGATCCTCAATAATAGGAACTCGTCTGTAATACGAGTATCTTTGATCCAGGTTGTTGAGCCACTTTGGATTATGTACTCCATGTTGGATTCGTAGTGAACGATCAAATTTGTCACTGGAGCTTCCATTAACCCCCTTCTTACAAAATCGTTCATGTCAACAATGTATCTCATTGCCTTCAGCTTCTTGGATGCATGCACTCGCTTGTTTCCAAATATCACATCCAGTACAGGTCGCATGTACTGGATATCATACCACATAATAAAAGAAATGTTGGAACAATAATCGAAAATTGGCATGGTGGCTTCGACAAAACGGGCCATGTACTGCGAATGTTGATCAAGTGGCTGGATTGGTTTTGATGACATTCTGTCAACCACATACGATAATACAAGTCGGTCGAAATCGTCGATAGTTGTTATTCCTTTGCTTTTTACCATCTCGTGTAAGCCAACGGCAGTCACAAGTTGGATAGATCGAACATCGAAAGTTCTAAAACGTAATCTGGCGCTTTCGATATCTTCACTTTCAAATGCCAATAAAGACACAGCTTCGTCCGTAGAGAATCCACTCAGTCGATACATTTCATCGATTTTCGCTGATATTTTCCACAACTCTCCTTGAACCAATTCCAAGCTGCCTGATAGCATCTCCTTTGTTTCATCACCTGATGCATTAGGTGTCTTCTCCAGCATCGACTTGACCCACATCTGTTCGATCCCGATAGGCAAGTTGTTCAATTGTCTGATTTCATCTTCCGTCGCATACCCATGCTTTCGAATGTACTCTTGCACGCGCCGCTGACGCACGCGGTCAAGATATTCATATTTCGCCAGAGGCACACTCATGATTGAGACAGAGAGACGAAAGATGAGTTAATACAACACAACAAATGTTTACTCTTCTTCGTTCAAATCAGCCCAATAGAGTGCATCGTAGTCTACCCCGTCGTCCATGTCCAGTACTACGTACGAGTCGATGCGTTGTCGTTGTATCTCGTCTTGTGGTCTGTCGTCTGACGAGTCGCTGCGAGGTCGAGGTCTCTTCGTCGGCGGTGTGATCCCATACACGGAATCGAATACTTGATTCATCTTCGCCTCGAATTTGGAACGCGCTTTTCGATACAATGGAGTGAATTTCAACCGGATTACATGCTTTGCAATATCCTTTGGAAATGACTTGGAGTAGAGGTCGTTGATGCAATCAGTGACGATGGTTTCATATCCTTTAATAAAATCATGGATCACATATTGTTCGTAGTTCAATTCAGCAAACTTACGCGAAACATCTAAGACTGACTGGTTGTGATCGCTCGGTCCTGAAGCAGCGTGTTGAAATCTGACGGCTTTCACAGCAGATGTTTGAAACATATCGAGGAGTGGCAAATCGAAGAACTCCGAAATGAACGAGTATACATCCATCGAATGTTCAAAGTAATAAAACAGAAGTCGATTTATCAAACGTAAGTCTCCCCGGTGCAACACATCGAAATGCCCAGCTTGTGAAGGAAGTATGTTCAATAACGGATAATCACTAGACTGCAACCCAAAGGCTAGAGCAAAGCCTGATATCTGATCGTTGATAATATCGATCAACATATGATCGTCCTCTTGGATCAGGCGTTTGATCAAATCAAACTCTTGACGAAGAGACAGTGGCTCCAGTTGCTTGTGATATCTAGCAAGGATAAATTGAGAAATTGATCTGTTGTATATTCCAAACCAGCCATCATCTGGATTCTGCTTTGCAAGATGGACATACACTCTCCATATCTCGACTGCAGCGTGGGGTGGAGCTTCCTTGTAGCACTGTATCAAAGCATCCCGGTCATCCCAAGTCGCAGCTTGGATCCATTCTGGTAGCTTCACTTCACTCATGGTCGATTGATGGGATGACAGATTGGATGTATTAATACAATTTGAAATATATTGATCGGTATTCAGCTAAGCAGAGTTCGACAAGCAAACGAATGACTGCTCGGCTCAAATTGTTTCAAACTTCTCTCTCATCATGTCACACCGAATTGCTTTCCGATCCAGCTCCAATGGCTTCATTCAGATGTCCCTGAATGCATGTCCTGCATCCTGCATCAACCTTCCCGAATGCCACGACCACCGATTCACCTACACCGAGACGTTCAATCCAACCCTCCAAGCCGGTGACACCAGTGTCGTCACCCGGATGTTCGCAATGAAACGACTTCAGCCACAGAACCTCGAGTTGATCGTGCTTGCGTTCGAAGCAGCGCTTCGTCTCGGCTGCACACACCCATACGATCAACTAAAACACGAAATTCTCAACATGCTTGCACGGAACCGAGAATGGAGAGTCTGTGACGACTGCTGCCGCGACTACGACAATCGAAACATTCAATTTGGACGAATTCGGTTTACTGGAATCCACCGAACACAATGCATGATGCACAAAGAGCAAGCTATCGCAAGAACTGAGCTAAACAACTTGATTCGATCAGTGGAAAGAATGGGAAGTGAAACTCAACATTGCTCACCAGCCGAATTATACAATCAAGCTGCCAGTAAATTTCATTGATGTCGTTTTCGACTTCTTCCATAGTAATACTAGTGTTCATGATGTTGTACGCCTTCGCAGCGATGTACTCGAGTGCTTTCCAGTACGAATTTCCTTCTTGCACGATGTCCGGCCGATTGATGTAGCAGAACACGAACTTGAGTAAATTCACCACAGTAGCTTCGGATGGTTTGTGATAGTACAAGTATTGCCAGAGCAAAGCAAACTCGTGATGCATGAACAGCCGCTGGCCGTGTTCGTACCGAGCAATCAGGCGTTTGATTGGATCAGGAAAGTTGTCGGTGGTTTCAGCTGGAGGGTTGATTGGGAGTTCGTCTGCGAAGCACGTTTGGATGAAGTCTTTGTCGTCTTCGAGAGGGATGAACTCTTCTGGTTCTGGTAAGTATGAATAATCGGTTGGCTCAATGTATTCGTAGTCGAATGGGTCTACGAGCATAACGTCATCACCTGGGCCGAAGTCAGGGATAGGTAGGTTTTCGAATGGGTTTGGCATGATATCTGTCATCTTGGATGGGTGAATGTGTTTGAAGTATGACTAGGTCGATTGATGGCCTTGGTTGATCAAAGCTGCGCCTCGCTTTGCTTCAGGCTCGCTCTCTAGATTTAGTAAATGCAAGGCTCGCTCTCGCAGAAGAAGTTTCCAAGAAAGGTTTACTCCAATCAAAATACAACAAGTTCGTCCACGGTTTCATAACTTTCTGCTAACTCGATCGCTGTTTGAATTCGTGCAAAGCTGTCGTATCTACGATATGATGTGCTGCTGCCTTTTTTCAAAAACACTGCTATTGAGGTCGCATCGGCGACTGTTTCAATGCTGTAAGACGTCACTGGCGTTTGAAGACAGTATGAGTCGAAAATCAACTGCTTTTTCAAATCGATGACCGCTTGGTCAAGATCCTCTTTGGTTGGAGATATTGAACGTATGAGTGAAGACAAAACGACATACGGCTCGCAGATTGAATTATATGGGACTTGTTTTGGAAGACCGGATATCGTTGATTCCAGTTTGTTCGATATGTATGCCTTGATGTCCGTAACAGAAGCAGCCATTTTCGGTGTTGAACATGGATCGATCGTGTTATTGTGATTCACAGCTGGTGTTGAGATGACGTGTCAACTATCCACCCTTTCTCAGATCGTTCTCGCAATATTCCAATAAACTTCCAGCCATTTGATCCTTCCAGAGCCATTCTCAGTGCTTCGAGTCCATCGCATCTCGACCAACTCTTTCACAATTCGAACCACCATGTCTACCCGTAGCCGATCACCCAAACCATTCAACTGGACCGAAGTCACTCGACTCGATCGAGACGATGTCGTTTCCTCAGATGTCTCTCTCAATGAACGTTTTCGACTCGCCTACTACGGGGACTTTGTCGTATCTCGACGACCAGGCGCTTTCATCATCCGCGGCCGACCATGGGGCTGCAAACGAACCATCACTGAAGTCGTACCTCGAATTCCACCAAGGGAGGTTCGACGAGTATTCGAAGAATTTCTGACGACACACAGCGTTGAAGACTTAGTGTGCGACGCGAGATTGTGCTGGAACACTGTATTGCAGCTGGGATGCACACTGAAACAATTGTTAAAATAGGTGTTTACTGTAAAATAGTACAATAGAAATGCAATTGAATCATACTACAAATCCGTTGCGAGGCACAGGAGCAAATGAGCTTGGATACGGATAGGTACATTCAGACGAAATTGGGGTGATGTATATGTTATGCCGTGTTATACAATCAGCAAATGTCGAGCTGATATCCCAATTGAGCTTCCATCCGGACAACAATAATAAATGCTTCATGACAACAAAATCTTTTTCATTCATAAATTGACCAGGGAAAGAAACAGTTTCACCCGGTCTACTGACCAATAAAGCTCGCCGGATGCCGATCATAAAACATGGCGGTCTTCTCTCCAATTCAGGAAACGTTTTACACTTGATGTCATTTTGAAAGCAAGGACAATGAGTGACATGTTTGACCCAAGAAATAAGACTTGATGAAACGCGCAATAGTATTTCGTACTCGACTCCATTCGCTTTGCTTTCTTCTTCTGTTATTCCGTCATGCTTTCTAGCAAATGGAGCCATCGGGAAGAACAGTTCCGGTGGATCTCGGAGTCGCTCGATCTCATTTCGCAACTCCTTTACTTCCGCTTTCAAAGCTTCGACTTCTTGAGCGAGATCTGACATGATGCAGTGTGGTGACAAACTACAATAGTGGATTCGATCGTTGTGACACAAATAAATACTTCTTTACTAGTAACTCAAAAAATCTGAGGCGGATCCATCGCATCGCTGACAAGAGTCGGGTGATGCTCAATCCAATCGTGAGCCCAATACTTCAAATTGAACTGGATTTGTCTCGCACACGTCGAGATGGCTTCGTCAGATGGAAAAATATGCTTCTTGCTGATCCCATTGTCACGTACAAACGTAGTTCTCAGCTCGTCGACAGAAGCGACTTGGTCGAGCTTTGGTGGTATATCGAATGGAAGACCGGTTTTGTCCAACACTTCCGCTTTTCGTTTCTTCATTGGAACCTTCACCCCGAGGCGTTTGTCCCAGTATCTGCTCAAGCCGTACTTCTGAAGATTGCTGAATAAGTATCGAGCAATCAACTGGATCGGCTCGATTCCATCCGATTTCTCGAAGTCGAGGAACTCAGAACGACAGTAGTGGAATGCAGCAAATATATCTCTTGCTCCAAATTGATGGAACACCCCTGCGTTCTTGAACACATAATCCGTACCAAAAAACAGGATGAACAGCAACAGCTCCTTCATGCTCCAGCCAAGATTGTCCAACACGTCTGCGACCATAGTAAGCAAGTCCGTCCATCCTTCTCGGTTGTTGATCCAGATGATGTGTTTTGGTTGGTTGATCGATCCAGTGCTGCAGAGGTACGCCACTGTCAGTGGAATGATGTCGGAGTCGTACGTGTACACGACAATCGGAAATCTACGGAACACATTGTAATAGAACATCATGCTATATTCAGCTTCTCCATGTTTATGCTTCCATTCTGTGAGTCTCTTGCCTCTTCCTTTATTACTGAACTCGATCGGTCCTTCGTCATCATACTCCAACAAAATCGTCTTCCCATCTGCCATCACTTCATTGGTCAGTTTTTCAATCAAGAACTCCATCAAGGCCTGTCGGGTGGTTCGAGACGCTTTGAGACGAGTCGGTTCGATCGGTTGAGCTTCTTCGCATCCAGGCAACATGACTCCATCGTCCGTAAACTTGCTGCCTTCAGGATACGGAGTCGTGTCTTTGAGTGCTTTGGCTGCTGAAGCTTGGGCTTGTTCGGATCGTTTGGTTTGAGTGTCGACCTTTTCAACTGGCACGTTCGGACCATAGTCGCACAACAAGACCACATAGGAGCACATGTCAACGAGGAACTTTTGCCAGACATTACGGATAAACTCATACAAAGATCTGCCAGTGAGTTCATCTGTCTCTCCGAGTTTGTTGAGGTAGATCAGAACATCCACGAGTAATACATAGGGTTCGCCGATGCTCACCGAACTGTCACGGTGGATGGCATCTGGAGCACGCTCCTCGAGCAAGCTGCGAACGTCGCCGGCGATACCCATGGTGTGAGCGAATATATTAGTTTACTCGGAGGCACTACAGCCTAAACTCCAAACTCAACTACATAGAGGCCGCGGTATCGAATGGCTTTCTTCATAAGTCCGGATACATTCAATTTGCTATAGTCCACTCCGTTGTGTATCTGAAGTCGAATTTTGTTAATCTCGTCATAAATACTTCTTTCGTAAATTTCCAGGAACCAATGAAATGGTAATCCATCTACACTGCTGTCGCTTTTTCTGACATCGAACGTTCGATTGTTATGATTTGAAATAAATTTCTGGTTTGACGATGCAATTCGTTGCTGCTGTTTGCGAGTCAACACGATATGAAACAAGAGGCTACCATCGAAATTCGAATGTACAAGTGGTGGAAAATTCCAATCGAAACACATATTGAGTGAAATGTGATGTCGTTCATTATATATTCGAAAACTCGATCGCTTTACTGTTTTACATACAACTACATCGGTACGAATCCACATGAGTCTTGCATTCCTCGCACTCGCATTCGGTTTTTCTCAACTCGTCTCGTTTTTTTATCATTCGATAAAATCTAAGCTTAGTACAACCATAGCATCTACATTCAGTCCGTTTTTCATTCAGAGGATCATTGAATAGGTCATATTCGAGTACCCTGAGTCGTTTGCACACAGGGAGTTCCGAAAAACATGGTGCGTCCCAGTAATCCAGTCTATGAACATGGCAACTTATCTTTTCGGAAAAGATCGTTGAAGCCACATCCAATTCAGTTTTCTTTTGTTCCTCGGTCATGCTGAATACGTAACGACACTAGTTTTCCTAAATATACACTATTTTACTGTCACTCACACAACTACTCCGTTGACATTTCTTTCCTGCAATCGAAACAATAGCAACCCCGCTTCCTGAGTTCTTCTCGCTCTGCTTTGAGTTCTGCGAGGGTCATTTCTTGAAATTCGTCGATCTGCGCGGGTGAGTATTCTAGGTCGTTGATCCATTCAGTGAGCTCGTTGATTCGTTGGCAGACCGTCATGGCAGTGGGAGGGAGTTCGACCTCGGGTTCGACTTGGTCGTAGAAAGAAGTCCAGCTTGGCATTTTTGATGTTTTGAATTGTGACAGTCGAGTACAGCGGGCTCATTGAGCCTTCTGTCGAATTTGGACTGAACTAGGAACTTTCTTCGAACTTTCTCTTTCGGCGTTGTTCGGGAATGACCAGAGTGTCTCGCGACAGCTGGTTCAGAAATTTCGTGAGGACTTCGTCGCTTTTCGAGTTGTTCCAGTGCAGATACAGCATCACGATGTCGCACAATTCATTTGGTAGCTGAGTATGTTCTCGAATCTGTTTGATTTGAGGAATCAATGTGAGTTGGATACAGTCCACTGGAATCGACTTGGTGATACCACTGTAATACAGAGCTACTCGATCATACAACACATTGAAACACTCAGTGTTAATATTTCGTCCTCTGTAGAACTGATCGATCAGCATGATCTCTTTTACAATCCCATCTTCACTGTACAAACATTTATAGTCGTGGCGATACAGATATTCATCGATTATACATTGGAGAACGTCGGTTCTGATTGTCAACCGATCAATGTATCGAGAATCGCTGTTTTGAAGACATTCAATCACAAGCGTTTTGATACCAATAATATCATATCCACATGTTCGATGCTCTTCAATTGCGTCATCCCATGTAACAGAACACAGCTCGTCGAATGTGGTGTATAATGACTGAGAGACGCATTTCATAATCATGTGAGGGCTAATGAATAAATGTTTCCATAGACATGGTTCTATTTTCTGATTTGTTATAGCACTATTGAACCCGCCATTAAAAAATAAATTCTGAAAATGAGATTTCATGTATTGGTAAGACTCCACCGGTAACACGTTTGACATCATAAAAACGTTAATACACTCATATCTCTTTCGATCGATATACCGAAAAAACCAGAACTTCATCAATTTCTCGTTTTTCAAATACTGTGATCGCCGAAGTTCCCAATTTCTTGTGTTTCTTTGTTTGTGGAACATGCAGTGTTCTGGAATAGACTCGAAAAATGGGTCCAGAAAATACAGTAAGGAGTCATATTGGAACATCCCCCCTTCGTTGATATACTTCACCAACTTACACCAAACATACTCATCTTGTAAGCATTGTAGAATGTAATCAAGGTCGACACGCGGAGGTGGATCCAACATATTCAAGTGCAATGTCCACGTATCCAAGTACATTGAAACATCATCCAAACGCTTGGTATCAACATTAAATACATTGGCTGCACATCCATCGATGAACTCAAGAATTTCTTCTTCCAGTGTCTTCAAATCCATTGTTGCTTCGGTTTGATGTTTGAAAAGTGATTTCAGTTTACTCGTAACAACGACTCGCTTATAGTACATACACCTAAAAGTTTCGATGCCCAGAATATTCCCACTTTCCTGCGTCGAGTTCTACCGCAAGTGGCGCATTCTGCGAAGTTTCTGCTGCGCCATCGAGTCCCTCGTCGAGATAGATCACGTACACCACCTTGCAGTACGTGTATCGAGTCGAGAGTTTGTCTTCGAGTGGGTGCAAGCAGCCGTCGGGTTTGCACATTTCAGTAAACGTCTGCAGAGCTTCTTCGTTCCTTCGCAAGACGCCTCCGTTGTTCCCGACTTCGTGTATGATTTTGAACTCTTCCTTCGAAAGATTCGTTTCGTGTGTGATGATGTATCGTTTCATTCCTTCTTTGCTTCGCACGAACAGCATCATGTTTTCTTCGTTGCGGAGCAGCTTCGGTTCTTCCGTCTTTGCCTTCTTCGCCTTCGGTTTGTCAGTGATGAAATCATCATCTTTTCGATGCGATGAGGGTACACCAAGTGCAGTGAGTTTGATTTGTTTGGACATTTTTGATGAAGTATCACATTGATTATTTCTGCACAGAACTAAAACTCGAGTTTACTACTTCTTTGCTCATTTTGTCTCATAGCTATTGATATGATTCGCCTCCCATTCCAATCTGAAATTGTCGAGCGCCTCGTCTGGATTCTTGCATGCAAAGTTGTACGGCTTCTCAAAATGCATCTCGAAGATGGGATAGTCGACGCTGAGCACTGTATCCAGCATGGACACACCATCACAGACGGAAATGTGCACTGGCAAGAGCAGCATGCGGTTCGACACAGCGAGAGATGCTACCATCATTGCGTCTCGTTTTACGGCGACTGAACACATGCAGTTGGCTTTGTCGTAAAGCTCGTTGTATCGAAGAGCCTTCACTCCTATACACGACAGGAAGCAGCGCACGATGGGGAACTTCAGCAGGAACGAGGAATGAAAGAAACAGCAGTCTGGGTAGATTCTCGACAGGTACAAGAAGAAGGGGAAGATGAAGACTTCGGGTATACGGGTATCCAATAGCACCATCACTTTTCGCTTGGACGTTAAAGAGGATGGCTGGTGGAACTTGCAGATGCTTGCGATAACTGGATGAGCCCATGAGGCGTACACTTCGCGGATGCATGGCATGGCAAGAATCGGGTGATTAAACATGAAGAGACAAAAGAGGGCCGTTAGCATGCTGTCCTGGAACACGTAATGACACAGGAAGATAACGATCACTCCCAATAGGAGAAGCACGTACGGGATCGACAGAAGTAACAGGTTGCACACACGCATGGTTGGATTGGGTTGCTGAATGATGAGTGAACTGAAATTTCTCTAAGTCGCTGGACCACACTACTACCTACTGGTGTCTGTGAGGCTGGGTCCAAAGTTCTGCCTCGATCGACCGAATCGAAAAATGAACCAGACCAGACCCCCTGTACCCCTAAACGGTGAAATTCAAATATCCGTTTAGGGGTACAGTCAGTAAAGGTTCGCAGAGGTTCATTGTGGCCACGACCAAGGCTCAACATTGCCACTATGTAGTCCGTCACCAGCGACTTGGAAAAATTTTCGATTTCGATTTTCTCAACCATCGTTTTGTCAGTGGCAACACGACCACTCTCGTAGAGAATTTTCTCTATCTTCCTCTGAATCGACCATGACCCAAACTCGACCCAGGTCGACCCTGGACCTCGAGGCCCGATTTTTTTTTTTCGCTCGGCCCAGACCCCTGTACCCCTAAACGGATAATTCGAAATTCACCGTTTAGGGGTACAGTCATTTTACTTGGTACAGATGTGAAACTGGACTTTACTAGGTAGTGGCTTGGTCCAGCCCACTAGGTAGTAGTTTTCGAATTTCGACCTCTGCCAAATAGACTGACTGTACCCCTAAACGGATATTTTGCAATTCGCCGTTTAGGGGTACAGCCCAAAAGGTGTGCACACTTTTTCATTTTCATCGAGGGTCGAAAATTTTTGAGTCGATGAAATTTTTTACTATGTAGTACAATGGTCAGCGACTTAGAAAAATTTCGCTCAGCGACTTAGTCGATTTCTATGACTTCATATGCTACTCGCTTGACGCGTTGTTCCCATTGGTCCAACTCGTTTTGTGGCTGCTTCACTCGTTTTCGAGTAAATTTGTTAAGTTTTTGATTTCGTGTATCCTCCAACACTGCTGCTACTTGAGAGATCACGTTGATGTGGTTGAGCACGTCTTCGCTGACGTAGTATCCTCGACCGTCGACAGTTTTGCATTCTGGATCCAGCATGAAGGTGTTGTCTGATATACTTTTGAATTTCACTACATGATCTTCTGCCTTCTCCACTTGACCCGAAAGGCAGACAAATGATGGAAGTTTCTGTTGAGCGACCAACTTTTTGTGTACAAGCACTGCGATGCACGTGTAGCACTTGTCCATGTTCACTGTGACAGTTTTCATTTCTTCGCTCGTGTCGAACAACCCGGCACGTTCGTTCTTGTTCTGCTCGCTCCGTTTGATTGGTGGCCAGCCCTCGTGATACAGCGGATCAGAGAAGTACGTAAGTCGGATGTGAGTGGTGACTTTGTTCAACAGAGAATGGTACTCGTTTCGACTGAAGTTTTCATTGACCACATCCGACATGCACATGATGTGGATCTGGAACTGTTTGCAGAAGAACACAGCAGTGATACAGACGTTATACAGACATCGAAGTGGGGAAGGAATCACTCTGTCTTCGACTGGACGGTTCGGGTGATCCAAGAAAGTGGTGCAGTAGGTGATCAGAAACAGAATCAGCAATTGAAGGTCGCTCGGCATGCTCTTTGGAATCACAAGATATGTCAGCAGATATCGAGACGTGTCGTGTGGACCGAATCCTAATCTCCATCTCAGTTCACGTGACTTGTCCAGAATCGGTGCAATGATGCTTTTGAATATCCAGCGTGATGCTGCGATGTAACAGTCCGGTTCGGGTCTCAGATTGATGCTGCTGTAGTCACACGTGACGATGCGACCACTATAGTTCATCGGGATGGTTTTTGGATCGGGTTCGTAGATGGAGGAGAAAGGAAAGATGAGCATGGTGAGTTCTTGGTCATACTGTTCGGACGACGGATTGAAAAACAAGTTCTTTTTAATACTGTCGTAGTACACCAAGTTCACAGCTGAGCACCAATCGTCTCCGATAGGCACTCCGTGTGTCACCACAGGCCACTTGCATCGATGGTTCACGTTGAGTACTTTCTCGTTCGATGTTAAAGTGTAATGTGGTTCGAGCAACATCCTTATTTCATTCTTCTCGTCCGACTGACTGACATCGAATGGAATAGTGGTGAAGACGTCTGTGATGTAGACGTTCGGATCCAAGCCGCCGTTAAATCGTGTATCGACTTCCACAAGTACACCCGGAATGTTCGTAGAAAGTATGTGATTGTACGGTTTCTCGATGTAAGAATGAAAGTCCTCCCACGCCTGGGTCTCGTACACTGGTTCGTCGCCAGAGTGACCTAGAATGATGGACGGGGTTCGTGGTGGTGGCTTTGGGGCGACTGGCTTGACGGTAGGCATGGCTGAAGCTGAAGTTTGAAGTGTGATCATCGGTTCGGGCGTCGAAGCCATCGATCAAAGTCTGAACTAGGCAGTTTTCGTCCAGGATCACTGGAACGTTCGGGGAATTCCGCCGCCATGCGAAGTCAAACACGAGGTCGTATTTGGAACAATGCTGGATCGTTCTACGACATAAACTGTACCAAAAATGGAATTGGTCTGGGAAAAACTCGGTTCGGCCATCTATACACTGCTCGACAGTAACAATCAATATCGATATGACGATCTGGTCGATGTCATAATTCGTACACGTATAGATATCGTGCAACTCTTACAAGAACAATCGCTTTACAGAAACGACTCATTTGCGACGAACATGTTCATCAAACAAGCTGTTGCACAATTCATATCGAATTCCAAAAAGAGTCAACAATTCAAAAAATGGTTTGGAGCTGTTCTCGAAATGGACGATAACACCAAAGTGGTGCGAATGAAACGCACACCAATGTTGTCCGACTCGAGTGCGATGATCGAGAGCATCTCTAGCTCCGATGAAAAACTCAAATCGTGTCGTCACACATGCCCCTGTGAACACAGAGGGGTTCGATTCACTATTTCAGATCTAAAGGAGCACGAATCGAGCTCTGAGTACCACAAATCACCTTCTTCTTCATGTGATGTATGTATTTTGTATAAATTACAACCTCCCGTCGATCAGATGAAAGGATTCGAAGAAGATTTCGTGCCAGCATTCTTGGATTTCGTCAGAGATGAGCTGTATCGAGGCCCGTCCAGATTAAACGGTGTGATACAAGTGATGTTATTGCAATACAGAGAAAAAATAGCTAAGTATCTATCAATGGTGAGCGAAGGTGATATATTGACACGAACGATAACTTTGATGAACCGATACTTGAACAACATTGAAAACTTTGAGGAAATGACCTTGAATCTTAAACGATCATGTTCAATGAAAATCTCGAAACGCGGCTCTGAGTGGTGGGTCCACCCATACAATCATTCATTTGAACCACCGAATATGGAGTATGAAGAAGAGAAAAAAGATATCACACAGTTAATCAATACCGAGTTCTTGCCTGTGTTTATCAAGTTTCTGGGTTCGCACTTGACTAAAGACAAACAGCTGAGTCATTTGGTGACTGAATGTGTCACAGAACAATCATCCAATCTCCCAAATCTGGTCAGTCACATAGGGTTCACACGAAAGGAACACACAGAGCTGTCACGTAGTATATTTAATAATCTGGTCAAAAAATGGAGTAATGCAAGTAACTTGGAACGATTCAACGAGAAGCTACCGATGAATCTGGAGGTTTGGCAAGCTGACGATGGCACTTGGATGGTGTTATTCAAAGACCAAACTGGACGTGAAAACGAAGTCGAAGAATCTTCAACAACCACCAGAAAGCGTAAGGCGGTTGAAGGAATAAATGAACTCAAGAGAAAAATCAAAGAAAAACTTAGCGCACTTGAGACAATGGCTACTAGTGATTCTATCGATGCGAATGGATTGAGAGCGCTTATTAGTAATCTCGAACTCATCCAGACCCAATGTGACGTGTTGTCTCAAAAAAAACATTAACATCCAACATGTCCCTCACTTCATCTAAACGTCGACGGCTTCGCAGAAAGCATCTCGAGGCGTTCAAGTATGGAAAGGTGTACATCCCGACTATCGAGCAGTGTGCAAAGCATGTGTGTTATGTGTACAACAAAGCAAAGGGACATCGGTTGATTCAAGACGATCCAGAAATGTATTTTAGAAAGCGTTTCATAGTACGAGCAGTGAGAAATTACGATGGACCCGTTCCGAGTCGTCCAGTGGTCACCAAGGAGCAATGTGTGAACCATTGTAAAATGATGATTTCGAGACGAACTTGTGAAAACTACAGCATCGAAGAAATCCAGGATCTGACTCGAGGCATGATCTATCGTAAATCCATAATTCGATTGGCTGTAGCGAGCAATCTCAAAGAATGTGTATAGTTATAAGTAAAACTGACACTGTTTGTATTTCACAACTCGTATGAGCTTTCATTTCTGCCTGCAGTCATGGCGAACCCAAGCATTACTTACGCAGACGCGTTGAAGCTGATCCAGCAGAACGGAGCGATTTTCAGCAAAGAAATGCTCAAGGGGATGTCAGGCAGCGACCGAGTTAGACTGTTGTTGTCGATGGGGATGAAAATACCAGTGGACATGGTGACTCTCCCAAAGCCCAAGTCGAGAGTGAAGAAACAGACAAAAGTGACGAGAAAGCCGAAAGCGAAGAAGCGAAGCGTGTAGTTTGTATGTCTTGGCGTTATATTGATCAGTAAATCGCGATTATTACTATCACATCATGAGTGCTCGCGGCAATTGGGTGAGCCGCAGGGCGTCGATCAAAGCCAGATACCGCAACAGACGCAAGGGGCAATGGCACAAGGAAAGAAGAGAGAAGGAGCTGAGGTTGCAGCAATACATCGACTCGTGTGAGTTGGAAGATTCAGAGAGAGATCCTTATCGAGTTTATGCATGCTGTCGGTTGTGTAAAACGCGCAAATGGGTAAATCCATATTCTGAAGAAGAATGCATGTGTCCATGGTCGTGCTTAAATGCATGGCACGAATACGGATGTCATTGTCGATTGGACCCGAAGACTGTTGATCGTCGAGTGCTGCTTGTTTCTGATTACTTGAAAGACTCGCGTGTCGAACTTGACGTTGTTCAAACAACACCAACACGTACACCTTGCAATTGCACAGGTCGCGAATATCGATTTGTATTTTATTCGTATTTAAATTGTGCTTGTGAAAAGTTTTAGTTGTTTACTTGTAAAAAATCGAATGTACATAATCTAGCATCTCGCGTCGCGACGAATCAGTAGTAAACTTCTGCATGAGCACGTCTACGATCTCGATAGGGTTGAAGCCTTTGGCTTTCATTCGCGTGATTTCTTCATCGATGTCGACTTCGACTTTGTCGACTTTGACTTTGTCAACCTTGGTCCCAGCACCCGCCTTCTTGCGGCCGGCTGCAATCGCCTTAGCGATCTTTTGCTCTGCAGTTTCAGACATATTGAATTGGTTTACTCATTGCACAGCGAATACAAATAGGTGTTCCAGTTTACAAGTTGCTATCGATGTAGTCGAACAGTTCTTTTCGGAGTCGGTCGAAAGACTCGTCGATGTCGTCGTATGAACTGGTTTTGACTTTCTTCGTTGGTGGTTCTACTACTCGTGGTTCGATCGTCACCCGAGTCCGTTTGCATATGGAACCCGCTTTGGCTCGAGTTTCTTTCGCTTCGTGGACTTCATCCATCAACTGAACGAGTCGACCGAGCTTGCATGTTTCTTCTTTCATCGCATCTGACATGTACACTTCGAATGATGCGTGTTTGTTTTGTTTGAGTTTGAGTTGGGCTACTCCATCTTTGGACTCGATGCAGAGCGGGACATAATAAGGAGCATAAGTCGGTTGGTCGTAGATCGGGGGCTTTGCACATAATTCTGGGGCTGGGTCGCAGACGAAGCAGCGAGAGAGTCGAAGTCGGAACACCCTCTCTTCATCGGCATCAGGTGTTTCATTGGTTCTTCCGGGATCGCAATGAATTTCGATGTTGAAGTGTTTGAGTATGTTACGACGACAGAAAGAGGCGAGAGAGTTGATTCTCGAGCAGTGCTTGGAACGATCACTAGTTAACTCCTTGACACACCACGGATGCTTGAATCGGAGCTGTTTCTGGTAGTTGATTTGGAACGACTCCATGGTTTTACACACCAAGTAGCTGATTCGATGGAGGTTTGGAATCATGACTTCGTTGTCCTCCTTGTAAGGATGATCGATCACAGTGGAGCAGTAGATGTACATGAAGAGGATCGAGTAGAGCATTTCGGCAGACATCGAGTATGGAACAGCAAGACACGTCAGAGACGACTGAGTGAGACGAAGTTCGTATGGCGTGTTCAATACTTTCTTCACTTTAGCCGCATGTTGATGTGAGATCATGAACACGTTTTCAAAAATTGAATCGACACAGGCGACGTGGTTGGCGAATCCGTTGTTTGAGTCAATCGATCCCGCTTCGTAAGGAAAGGTGTGGATCGATGGAGGGAGCTTGATAGAGTCCGGTTTGTTGAACGGGGTTTCACTTTTGATTTCATATGGAACAATCAGCTGGATCAACTCCTTCTGCACTCCGCATACTTTGGATGGAGTGTATGATTGATAAACACCCTCGATATGTGTCAACGGAGTCGAATCGATGTGCATCACGTCATCTTGATACAACACCAAGTTGAGAGGTGTGACCCAATCACACACGAGTGGCACACCCGCATCTCGAGCTGGGAAGCTGGATCGAAACGCTACATCGAAGTTGGCTCCAGGGGTGTTAGTGTCGAACTTGCCTTCTTGGACGAGCTTGAGTGCTTCGTCGCGTTTAGCTGAGGGGACGCGAGAAGAATGTACATCGAAGGAGTTCAGAGGAGAGACTTTTATCACCCGAGGTATACGTTCGAAGTCGTTGGTGTTCATGTCGACCAGAACAGTCACTCCCTCCACATCAGTCAGAGCGAACCGCTCACAGACGCTGCCCTCCATACTGTAGTTGGACTCCCAGTCCTGGGTGTTGTGAGACTCGACGCGGCGCATCATTGTTGTTGTTTGAATTGTGACGAGGTAGATCGAAGTCAGACTATCTGAAGCAACTCGAGCGCTAGCTGCAGTGGCGTGCATCCACAGAACGTTCCGTGAAAAGTCAAAGAACACCTCAGATTTTACTGGCTACAGAACGTTCCAATGCTTCGAGTTCGTTTTTGAGGATCTTTGGATATGCATCGCTATGCTCGAACAATCTCAGAAATTCATCATTCACCTTTTTGATCGACACAATGACTTCCTCAGGCAACCCTTTCAATTCAGTCGAAGCCCGTTCGAGCAGCTCCGCCATCGTGTCGTGTGCATCGGGGATCTTGAACTTTTCTTCATTGTAACACATGTCAGCGAACCAGCACCGAATATGATTCACCACTTTGTCAGTCAAGTTGTGTAATTTTGGTAATGTTTCACGAATTCGGTCGAGATTGAATTGGATGACGTCATACATTGGTGTGATTTCACGGATCGGTTGGAGCATATCTGGAACTTGGTTCATCTTTTCCCACTCGAACAACATTTTCCGTAAAAGTGGGTGGATGTGAGAGGACAGCCAAAGTTTGTCAGTCTCTGGCATACTAGACAAATTACAGAGATAACCAATGGTTCCAGTAATAAGAGTCATTGTGTTGAAAACGTACCGGAAACGAGGATCGACGTTTAGATCACACTTTGAATCAGTCAGTGCATGTGAAGCCGAGAGAAACAAATGGAGAGAAATACAGTAAGACCATTCGTCGATGGTTTTGAATAGATCTTTTACACAACTCGTATGTGAGTCATAAGACTGGCATACGTAAATCAATTGCTCCAACAGTTGTTCTCGTTGCTGTTTGCATATTGCTGGTTCATCGATCCCATCTGGTTCAATTTCAATTGCAGCTGATTTCAACACAAGTCCGAGCCCAGCAATCTGTTGGTACAAATCCAAATGAGACTGGTTTTCCAGGAACTCCTTGGGCCATGTGATACCGGTGGGTTTCGAGCACAGCCACTTGTTCATATCCTGGAACTCGGATTGTTTGAAGTTGGGTGAGAACTTTGGCAGCTGAAGTATCAAATGAGTGGATCCTTGTGGAACCAGATATCGAAATCCTGCTTCACGACGTCTACAAAAGTAGTCGATACAAGAGATGATGTCATGATAATCCTTGTCCGACTTATCAATAATACAGTGATGGATAAAGGGGTTACAGTTTGCATTTTCACATATTTTAAATTTTTTGTGCTCAGCAACGCACATAATCCCACCTTCGTCCAAGAATCGATTGCAACCAAACATATGTTTTCTCAAATCGATTACTACATATGACGATCTGGTTGACGCTTTCATATCCAAAGCCACTTCAAGCTCACAGACACGAGCATTGTAAAGTGTTCTGAGCTCAGCTATGACATCATCAGTATCCTCCCCGTAAATTCCCAGTAAAACAGGCTTTTTTTCACGTTTCTTCAAAAACTGCTTTATCGTTTCTTCAAATGGATCAGGTGGTGGTGGTGGTTCTTCTTTGGTTTCATTGTCGTCTGGATAGATCCCTGCTGCTCGTTGTGCTTCTCGCTCGGCTTGTTCTTTCATGAGCAACTCCTGGTTTTCAGGAGAGAACGGAGTTGGAACCTCATAGGGTGGAACGTAAGGGTCCGACATGTTCGAAACAAGAGTTAACATACATCGATTTACTTGTACAATCCTCGAATCAAAAACTACCCACACAACTACACAGTCAATCGAACGACGCTGAGATCGTTAGTCAAGTGAACCCGAGCGATCAATCTTAGCCCAGCTCCGCTTATTTCTTCTCGAAACTCGTTGTAGATCTTCTCATTCAACTCCATGAAGAACCCTGCTGGTTCGGTCATGTACGATGCCACTTGGGAGACTTCGGGGATGAACGAAGTTGTTTGAGAGTACAATGGGAGATCGCATACTCGATGATATTCGTCAGTCGGGAACTGTTCATAGACTTTGTATTTGATCGAAGCACCGGAGTCGATGAAATCGTCGAACGACACACCGACTGCGTTCTCCTTGTCCATCAACACAATGTGGGACACGTAGTTTCTTCGTTTATGGTGGAATGGATCGTAGTCATAATGTTTACCAGTTAACAAAGTGGACACAGTTCCGTACTTCGCAACACGTCGATACGAACGTACTGGACGTCGAATGTTGAGTGCTTTTGCCCAAATTGTATCTGCATATGGAGCAATGTAGCCTTGAAAATAGTCGTACCAGGTTTCGTCGTCAGACGAGTCGTCCGACGCACACATCCAAGCA